>Ga0265301_10000310_pt1 | contig 74680 bp, 60 predicted proteins | sample AusTroGonzalo_MG_2_FD_193488 | JGI IMG/M metagenome (GOLD analysis project Ga0265301, IMG submission 193488) | Bovine rumen microbial communities from tropical cattle in Woodstock, Queensland, Australia - Gonzalo_04 | ecosystem: Host-associated > Mammals > Digestive system > Stomach > Rumen ... | reverse complement strand
GAATGCTGCTTACTCATGGCTTAAGGGAGAACGATATAATTTTTATCGTCATTCAAAAGAAAGAGCAATCTCTATTGAACACATCCATGCAAGGAATCAGCATAAAATGGAAATATCTGACTTGGAAAAGATAATGGAAGGAATTAGTAAATTCAAGAAGGAGGAGAAAGAGAAGATTTTTACGGAGTATATCAAAATTAATTCTGTCGAGGAAGCAGAAGACTATCTGGCAAAAACATTGGGAGAATCATACCCCAAGAGTTCTATTGATAATTCCATTGGCAACTTGGCTCTATTAACGACTGAGAGCAACTCATCGTTCAACAACGGAACATTCAATGAAAAACAACAGCTTATGAAGGATAGTATTAGAAATAGCGATTCTTTCTTCCCACCTTTGACTCAAGCGGTTTTCCTAAGGAAGCTACCGTGTCTATCAAACAATTCATATTGGACTTCGCAAGATCGTGAAACATATAAACGCTTTATGGAGAATGCTATTTCAAATATGCTTGCTGCTGCAAATTTAATTCTTTCTGATGACAAGGAGCTTGCAAAAATGATTGGTGAGGTGGGGTTATGAAAAGGAGTTTAAAAACATTGCTTGATGAGTTTGAAGTTGAGATACCTTTTTTACAACGCAATTATATTCATGGTGCTAACACTCCTCGTGCAGAAGAAATCCGAAATCATTTTTTGAACGAGTTTATCAATTCCATGACTCCGGAGGGAAGACGCTTTGATTTGAATTTTATTTTTGGCACAAGAAAAGACAATAAGATTATCCCTGTTGATGGACAACAAAGACTTACGACACTGTGGCTTCTAGCCGCTTATATTGCAAATCATCGCAATACCAATTCTCATGATGTCAATTGCAAAACTCTCCCGTGGAAACTAGAAAGGTTCAACTATGCCGGTCGACCATTGGCTGCATTTGCATTAAAACTTATAGCACATGGGGCAACAAGTGAACAACTTAGAGAAGCTGGGCTTTGTTCGGATATAACCGTATCATCAATGGCGCAAACACTTGAAACAATTGCTAACGATGAACGTCTTAAGAATTACACCTTTGAACAACTTGTTTCTGGTCTTAATAATGTCGAGTTTGAGTTTGAACAGATCAAGCAAGATGCCGACTACACCTACATAAAAATGAATGCACGTGGAAAAACATTAACGCAGTGGGAGAATTTTAAAGGGAAATTTTCCGAATTATTAAAAGCAAATGATAATTCCGCATGTAATTCATGGAATTGCGATATTGAAAAAGCAACCAATAAATACATCGCGCTACAGAAAGAGGATCTGCCTCTTCAAGAAATCCTGCCGGATGATTCTTTTATTTCTCTAGTGGCTCGAATTCTTCTTTATGAATTATGTAAAAGTCAGAATAACGACAACACAGATGAATTCCCGAATCTAGTCCTTTTGACCAAACATATTTTTAATGGGAAGGCTCCGATGCCATTTGTTCCGTTTGAGGAGTTCCAAAAAATAAAAGATAGAATCAAAGATGAGTTTATAGTTGTTGCATACAGAATTACGAGATTTATTTTGCAGGTTGTTGGTGATGAAAAGTTTGCTACAAATTACTACCCCTATTGGGAATTTGATAAAAGAAAAACTCTTTGGGAAACTATCTTAAAGCCAGACAACGAAAGAGAACGCGATTTTGGTCTAATACTCTATGAATATACAAATTATAACAAGTTTTTGGGGCAGAAGATTTCAGATGGTGATTTTTCCTCTGCCGTTCGCCTGATAACAAATATTGTAGAAAATGATGCTTCCAACGACCGAGTAAAGCACTGTATACATTTTTTTGATAATGGGGCTTCTTTATATGGACTCAATCATCTTGATCCAGGAGACGCTTGGCAAATTGCTGAAGAGATTCAAAAAGGATTCATTTATTCTTATGCACAGAGTTGCAAAAAAAAGATGCAGGACCTTGAGAGCATGTTACATGGTCGTGTCCGCATCGCAATCCTTGATCTGTCAAAGAACATCAAAGATGTCTTTTCAAATTGTTTTGATGTGACTAAAATCAATCATCGGATAGATAAGACTTTATCTATACTAAAAGACTGGTTTGAGTCCCAAGACAATAATGAAAGAAAGCGATTCTATTTTGAAAGAATTATTCCTAATCTTGACTGGAAACTTCAAGATGATATTGTATTTGATTTCGAACCCGCTGGATTGTTAAATATATTTCGTACCCGAAATGATGCATGTCTTCAGCATACTCTCATTGACGGGAATCAGAGTATCGAACACTCTTCTCAAGGGAGTTGGGACCGAGACTGGCGCGATATTTTGAAAACAGAAACTATGCAATCCATTGTAGAAAGCCGCAACAAAATTCGATGGCATCGTAATTCCGGTCGCTACTATCTTTATACCACATCAATTATAACGCACGCTTATCCTATTTCAGATTATCGGATTGATGTCCTGTTTGATCAGGCATTTGCTTATTCTGTTGGGGATATTAGATGGCACAACACTGAATCAGCAGTGAATTTAAAAGATGTTTTACGAATGAACGACGCAGCTACGACATCATTTCGTATGGGAAACAACCTTCAGTGTTATTTTTATAAAGATGAGATTCATGTGAGGGCATACGATGATCGTCAAGGAAAGATATTGAAGGATCAAACGTGTTCATACGACGACTTTAAGGATAACATTCCATCATTTCTTCAATATATTTGCAGTTTGAAACGTGATGTCTTTCTATCGGTTACATTTTCTCTGAGAGAAGATTATTTGAACAACAAACACTATTTCCTTGACACAAGCCAGTTCAAATACTGACAATATCTGGGCATATTTTGATTTGCCCGATTAAATACTGACCACTATATTAGGCCCGTGCAGGTCGATTCTCTGCTGAGAACGACTTGGCACGGGTCTTGCTTATTCTGTTTTGTCGGTCCGATTCCGAGGCAGGATAAGCGAGTAAACAAAAGCTTCCTTTCCCTCGGTCCGGAGTCAAACAAAAACGGTCATCCGAGAATGTGAAAGGAACAGCTCACACAGCCTTCTTTCGGCGCAAGCCACCTCACTCCGTCCGTATCCCCCCAATCTCTTTCCCCGCGATTTCTGCGGGATTCCGGCACTGCCGTTACAGTTTCATGGGATGCGGTTCACCAAACCAACCCGGCGGCCGTGTGCCGCCACAACCCGAAAGGCCACGCAGCACCCGGATCGCACAACAAATGTCTGACAAGCCGCTTTGCGGCCGCTATCCCCCCATTTTAACCAACTCGACAAACAGGAATCTTTTCATCATGGCGAAGTTCTACTGCAAATACTGCGGAAACGCTTATTCGAGCGTCCAATCTCTAACCAGCACCACCTGTCCGCGTCATCCGGACGGAGTCGGCAAAGGCAGACATGTTCTGTATGAGGGCGAGGAAGCTCCGGAATACACCTGCAAATACTGCGGAAAGAGAGCCAGTACCATCGCCTCTCTGACCAGCACCACCTGCCCGCGCCATCCTGACGGAAACGGCAAAGGGCGTCACTCCCCCGCGCTGTAATATGGCATTGCGGCAGGAAGGTGAGATAGAGATGGAGCACATCACCTTCCTGCTGCCCCCAAACAAACATCACGTCAGGAATCATCAATCATGACAAAATATTATTGCAAATACTGTGGAGCATGGTATTCCAAAATAGAAGTGTTGAAAAGATTACCATGTGGTCGTCATCCTGACGGCCCCGGCAAAGGCAGACATGTGTTATATCATGGGATAGAAAAGAAGCATTATACATGCAAATACTGCGGGAAAAAAGCCAGTTCTATTACTGCATTGACAGATTCGCCATGTCCGCGCCATCCTGACAGTCCAGGTAAAAACAGGCATTCTCCGGCACTGTAACATGGGATTACTCCCTTCACCCCCCCCAAACACTTTTAAGACGGAAAAACGATGGACAAAGAAGAGAAAAAAACGGAATCATACCAGAATACTCACGAATGGCGTAAAAGATGTCGTGAAATTGCGGCCACGAAATGCACCGATAACATCTACGAGCAAATTCGGGTGCGGATTGTTCGAAAAGTGCGGGAGATAAAGTATGTAGAATGGGCGGCAGAAGAACTCGGCATCTCCGAATCAACGGTCAGAAGATACATGCGGTTTGTTCCCTTTGAGCATCTGATGCGTGATTCGTCTCTCGAAAGTCGTTTTGACTGGCGGAGTATGACGAGAAAAAAATGGGTCAAACTTCTGTGCAAGCACCCTGATATGATTCGGCATATGAAGAAGAATATTCTTTACTGCAATGACGTGAAAAATATCCTTGTTGCCCAGCCACAGCTTGCTCCGCATTTTGATTTGTCCGAATGGAATAAACTTAAACTGGATACCTGTTGGTCGGACTTGCTGATACATCATCCCGAATTTGCTGATCAGTGCGATTTTTCCACCATTACAGCATATGCCGCCAAGGAATTGTTGAAGTGGCAGCCGCAGTTCTTTGACAAAGTACGAATTGACTCACTTTGGCCCTATCACTGGACAGAAGTCATTGATTGTCAGCCACAGATTGGGAAAATAATGGAGGCAAAACCTCATTCCGAATGGCCATTCAATTATTGGGTTCATGTCGTGCAGTTCCACCCTGAACTGGAACCTGAGTTCCACGGCTGGGATAGGATTGCCTGGGATGATGTGCCGGATTTCAAGCGCCGCCAGCCGGAAATGTATCAACGTCACCATCTGGATCAGATCCCCAGAAATGACCAGTCTATTAACCAACCCGAGGACCTTCAAAATGAACCTTGAAAAACAAAACAACGAACGAAACGACAAAGACAACCTGAATCAGCTCCGTGAACAAGCCCACAATCTTGAAGCTCTCCGAATTGTGATCCGTGACAGGAAGATTGCAGAGACCATCCGCAAACACTTCGACTACAATTCCGCCAGGACACATTTTGTTGCCCGGTTCAACCTCAACAAAGTACAGGCCGAATCCATTCTCAATATGTCACTCGAAGAACTCCACAATATCACAGATGAAGAAATCGAACCCCGGTACAATGACCTAATGAGCCGCATTTCCAAGCTCGAAGAGAAAGAATCTGCCCCCGTTTCCGCCGAAAACAAATAACCATCTGGAAAGGCCTCGATTATGAAAGACGAAAAACAGGAATCCGCCAACTCGACCTATATGTTACCGAGCACACATCTATTGAACACACCTCCGAATGTCGGTGAAGAAGAAAAAACTTGCCGACGCACGGTCTATCTGCGTTCACTCTTGGAATCGGATGCATGGCGTGAATCAAATGCCGCTATCCCGATTCCACTTGGCCTTGACAGTGAGGGTAATGTTTGCTTGACGGACCTTGCAAAGGTCTCACATCTGCTGATCGCAGGAGCTACCGGCTCCGGCAAATCCGTCTGCATGAATTCTCTCATCACGAGCTTGCTCCTGAAGTTTTCGCCCGATGAATTGAATCTCATCATGGTTGATCCGAGAGTCGTAGAGTATGAGATATTCAGTTCTGTTCCGCATCTGATTACGCCGATCGTAAACGATCCAGAAAAGGTTCCGCAGGCATTGCACTGGACTATCAACGAAATTGAACGTCGCTACAAGGCAATGGAAACGGTCAAGGCAAAGGATTGGACTGACTTTAATTCCAAATCAACGGAACAGAAACTATCCCTTTTGATTGTCATCATTGATGAACTGTCTGATTTTATGGCATCGGATATAAAAAATGACGTGGAACAATGCATCTGCCAGATCGCCCAGAAAGGACAAGACGCGGGTGTTCACTTGATTGTCGCCACTCAGGCTCCTCGCAAAGATGTCATTACTGAGCTCATCAGAGCGAATATCCCCACAAAAATCGCGTTTCGCGTGTGCTACGCCATGGATAGCCGTGTAATCATGGATTCCACTGGCGCTGAAAAACTGCTCGGAAACGGCGACATGTTGTTTGCTTCTTCTGATTCTGATGTCCCTAAACGCATTCAGGGGGCGTATGTTTCAGAGAAAGAAATCGAAAAAGTCCTCGATTATGTTGAAGCTCAAAGGCTGCCGATTTTCAATGACGGCATTGCCGGACCTCCGGAAAAGAGAGAAATCGAACAGGAAGATGAGGCAGATGATGAGGCCGACATATTGGCGAATCCAGATGTTCTCAAAGCCGTTGCAAAATACCTGCTGCCGGACGATCCCCCGGTCATGATAAAAGCACTTGGAATCATTATTAACGAGAAGCAGACCAGCACGTCGTATCTTCAGCGCAGACTCCGCGTCGGATATAATCAGGCAGCCGACATCATTGACAAACTCGAACAACGCCATGTTATCAGTGCGCCACTTCCCGATAGTCAGAAACGCGTCTGTCTGATTGATGACATCGTAGAACAGCCGGAACGAGGGGACAAATGAGGTATTCACAATTGCTGGTCCAAGCAGCCGAACTTGCAAAAACCGATCCCGAACGGGCAGAGGAAATGCTCCGCAAGGCCGAAAGCATCGCTCTAAACGCATATCCGGACGATATGATTCTCTGTGCAAGATGCTGGGAGGACTATTTCCATGCTCACGACAACGCCATGCGGTGTCTGCTGGAGGCCGAATGTCGATGCCACGATACAAGCGGATTCCTTTCCGTTGCCATTGCTCACCTGCAGCATTTTCACAATCCCCAAATAGCCGAACGGTGCTATCGCAAAGCAGTTGAAAAGGCCGTAGATTCTGATGACCAGCAACGGCTCCAGGATTTTCTGTCCGAATTTGCCCCTCGCTCACTCGATTTTATTTCCGGATCAGGGGGGCCAATCTGATAACCCAATGGGATAACAGCAGATGAACAAAAGACAAATACAGTCATTAAAAAAGTCGGCAGAAAAAGGCGATGCGAAGGCGCAGTTTGTGTTGGGGAAATGCTATGACATAGGGGATGGCTTGCCGCATAATATGGATGAAGCCGTCAAATGGTATCGCATGTCTGCAAATCAGGAATACGCTGAAGCTCAGTTTGTTCTTGGCATGTGCTATGCCGAAGGAACGGGCGTTCCCAGAGATATGTTCCGGGCTGTCGAGTGCTACATTCGCGCCGCGTTTCAGGGGCTAAAGGAGGCAATGTACAATCTTGGGGTTTGCTATTACAATGGGGATGGCATAGCAAAAGATGCTTCGGAGGCAATCTGTCTGGTAACGAAAGCGGCAGAAAAAGGTCTCGCTGAAGCGCAGTACACTCTTGGAGATTGTATTTTTCAAGGTACAGATTTGACACAGAAAGACAAAGCGGAAGCAGTTAAATGGTATCGCAAGGCTGCTGAACGAGGTCTCGACAAGGCACAGTATAAACTTGGACGCTGTTATACATGGGGCGACGGTGTCCGAAAAAATAGGGCTTTGGCTGCGAAATGGCATCGCAAAGCAGCGGAACAAGGATTTGCCGAATCTCAATTTGAGCTTGGCAAGTGTTATAAGGAAGGATTCGGCGTTCCTCAAGACACGAAAGAATCCCTGAAATGGTTCCGCAAAGCGGCAGGACAGGGGCATTCCATGTCAAAAAAGATTCTCAAACAGGAGATCGACCATGCCAGAATTCGAGCGTGGAACGAAGCCGGACAACGTTATTTCGATGGCGACGGCATCCCCCAGAACATGCATGAGGCGGTAAAAAACTTCTGCAAATCAGCGAATAAGGGGAATTTAAAAGCATTGTTAAAACTCGAAAGCCTTGCCGAAGAGGGGCGAGAGGACATTGAACAGGCTATAAAACTGTTTGCAAACAAGATGACATATACGAGATGCTACCCGATCAAACGCAACAAAACAACAGAGGAGAATTGACATGAATCGCTATTTGACAAGCTTCAGCGTTCCGGGAAGAAATGATTGCATTGAATTATTACAGACCGAAATCGCTACTCGGCCTGAACTCCAGTCAGCATTTTATCGCCTCAAATTGAAAATCTGGAACGACAGCGAGATGTACCCATTTGGCTTTTTTGAGAGCCAGAAAACATTTTCGTTTGATGGCCTGACTATTCTTTATGGAAACAACGGATGCGGGAAATCGACCATCCTCAATCTGATCGCGGCAAGTTTGAAGCTGCCGCGGCGTTCCGACACAAACACTTCTCCGTTCTTCAATCTGTTTTGCGAGAACCTTTGCAAAACCAGTACGCATTCGGATTTTGATGACATCGGAAGGCTCGCCGAAATCATAACGAGCGATGATGTGTTCAAGCACATTTTGGCATTGCGTGAGCGAAACAAAACAATAACAAAAGAGCGGGACAAGGCAATCAATTACATCTTTGATCTCAAGGCAGCGCACTCCAGAGGAGATTATGTCCCTCCTCACCAGGCAAATTCGCTTGAAGAATGCATTGAACGGGATAAAATCTACAGCCAAATAAAAAAGTCCTCGTCTTATTATGTTCGACAACATTCTTCCCATAATCTGCGGAATCATTCGAACGGGGAATCCGCCTTGGAGTTCTTTACATCCGTCATCAAGGACGATGGCCTGTATCTACTTGACGAACCCGAAAATTCACTGTCCCCTTCGTTTCAAATGCAACTGATAGACTACCTGATGTGTTCCATGAAACTCGGTTGCCAGTTCGTAATTGCTACGCACTCTCCGTTCCTGCTTGGCATCCCCGGCGCAAAGATTTACAATCTTGATGACCCGGAGATGCCTGTTGTGAAATGGAATGAATTGGAAAACATTCAGATTTACTACAACTTCTTCAGAAAACATGAAAAGGAGCTTTCGGGAAAATGACGGGAGAAGACAACGCCATACCGGATGATCTGTGGAATCAATTATCCCCGAAGACGCCGAAGGTGTATGATGAAAACTCCATCCAGACGCTTGATCCCCTTGTCCATATTCGCCAGCGTCCGGGCATGTATGTGGGAAACCCTGGCGACGGTTCGGACTCAAATGATGCACTTTATACGCTCTTCAAGGAAGTAGTGGACAACTCCATCGACGAATATATCATGGGATTCGGGCGGCGAATTGACATTACGGTCAAGCCTCAGGAAATCGCAGTTCGGGACTATGGACGTGGCATTCCGCTCGGGAAACTTGTGGATTGTGTCTCAAACATTAACACTGGCGGCAAGTTCAAGGAAGATGGCTATCAGTTTGCGGTCGGGATGAATGGTGTTGGAACAAAGGCCGTGAACGCACTTTCTTTGGAATTTGAGGTCACCTCCTGGCGCGACGGCAAATGCCATACAGCGTTTTTCCGAGAAGGCGTCCTTGAACACGATGATTATATTGATCCCGGCTCAGAACATACGGGCACACTGGTTCGTTTCGTCCCCGATCCCAAACTGTTTCCGAATTACACCATCCGTCTCTCGGAAATAGAAAAGCGTATATGGATGTATGCCTATGTGAATACAGGGCTTTCGTTCTATCTCAACGAGCAAATAATTTGTTCCAAAAACGGGCTTCTTGATCTTATTACTTCAAGAGTGGATGAGGGTGCTCCGCTTTACAAGCCGATCCACAGCAAGACTTCCATGATTGAATTCGCCTTCTGTCATATCGCGGACATCGGGGAACAATACTATTCCTTTGCAAACGGACAGTACACGCGGGACGGTGGCACACACCTTTCCGCCTTTAAGGGTGGCATTACCCGTGCCATCAATGAGCATTTCAATAAAAACTTTGATCCGAAGGATATACGCGACGGCATTGTCGGAGCTGTTGCCATAAAAAGCCAAAAGGTGGATTTTGAATCTCAGACAAAAAACAAGCTCACGTTCACGTCCGACATAAAAAGCACTGAGAATGCGATAAAACTGGCCGTGATCGACTACTTGCTGAAACACACAGATGAAGCAAAGCTTCTTTTCGATAAAATACAGAAAAACGAACAAGCCAGACACGATGTTCAGCAGGTACAGAAAAAACGTATCGCGACCGGGAAACACATTTCTCTGCATAATGACAAACTCCATGATTGCCGTTACCACCTTGGTGACAAGTCAAAACTGGCAAATGAATCCATGATTTTTCTAACAGAGGGCAATTCTGCCGCGTCCTCCATCGTCACGAGCCGTGACCCGGACTATCAGGCTGTCTTTGCTCTCCGAGGAAAGCCACTCAATAGTTACGGGATGAGACTGGAAGCGACTTACGAAAACGAGGAGCTTTTCTATATTGTCCGAACTCTGGGTATCGAAGATGACGTGGATAAGCTGAAATATTCAAAGATCGTAATCGCGACTGATGCCGATGTAGACGGGCTACACATCCGCAATCTCCTGCTCACATTCTTCCTTCAATATTTTACACAACTTATCCTTTCCGGACATCTCTATATCTTCGAAACGCCGCTTTTCCGCGTTCGCAACACATCGGCCACGTTCTATTGCTACTCCGAGCAGGAACGCGATGAGAAAGCTAAAAAGCTTAAAAACGCGGAAATCACCCGTTTCAAGGGGCTGGGAGAAATCTCCCCGAAGGAGTTCAAGCAATTCATCGGTCCTGACATTCATCTCGGCCAGGTTACCATCGAAAACACCAAAGGCATCCACGATATTCTTCGCCGGTTCATGGGCGGCAATGATAAAAGCCGCTGGCAGCATATTCAGGACAACTTGATCTGACTGGAATCGAAAAATGGATACATGGAACAAATTGAAGGCATTGAAAGAACACCCGGAACTCATCAATACTCCGGGATATGACCTGAATGCTCTTTACATGGATGGCGATCCTGTCATGTGGTTTCTGCTTCTCACGGAACAGCCGCAATTCGCGCCTCCACGTGACTGGTGGTTCAAGTTGCGCCACCGCTCAGATCTGCTGTGGGCGCGGTTGCTTGCCGCACAGCCGCAGTTTGAGGAACACTGCCATTGGGAGTCGGTCGGAAGGGGAGAACTCGCAAAGCTCGCCGTTCTCGCACCGCATCTATTTAACCGCAAGTTTCCGCAAGGATGTTTGCATGACCTGTATGTGTTATTGACTCCTCTGGAATTGGAGAGCCTGTTATGGGATGTTCCCCAGGCTGCTGAGTTACTTGACATGGAGGATGTCGCCAAAAAGCTCGCTCCGGATCTCTGGCTATCAGTCATCGCGTATCAGCCACAGCTGGAAAAGCATTTCGACTGGACGTTGGTGGAAAAGAAAGCGTCGTTATATTGGGATGATCTGCTACGCCACCAACCTCAGTTTGCCTGCCACTGCGATTTCGAACAGTTGAAAGACTGGCAGATTCGTCGAATTCTCAAAAAGAACCATACATTATTTGATATGTCATGTCAGAATTTGACTGCTTTGTAAGGAGACTTCGGGATGTCTCACTACAGAATATGTATTGGCACGACTCCTGCTTTTGTCTGCAAGTCGGTCCGACTGACTCCATGAAGCCAACAGAATCGGAATGGTTAACGGTTCATTTTTTTACGGGAACGTCGAAAATGAAAAAAACAAAACAGGCAAGAGACTTCTACGAGCAATTGATGAATGCAAGTAAACGCTACACGAAACAGAATACTATCTTTTTTAACACCTACAGCAAGCGAACCGATCTTAAAACAATTCGCATTGCAGACGGTATAATAAAAATTGAATCATTCGCCTTTAACGGCTGTACTTCCTTAGAATCAGTTGTTTTTCCAAATAGTGTACAAGACATTGGACATTGTGTTTTTGAAGGATGCACAAACTTGAAATCTGTGGTGCTCCCTCATGGAATAAAAGAAATTGGACCTTGGATGTTTAATTGTTGTGAGAATCTACGCTCTATAGTAATTCCAGAGAGCGTAAGAGCAATTCGGGAATGTGCGTTCAAAGATGCTGGACTTGTTTCTATTTTGATTCCAGATGGAGTAGAAACAATTGACTCTCATGCCTTTGTCGGATCTACATTGACTTCTGTTGTAATCCCCGGCACCGTAAAAGCAATCGGAAAATCTGCTTTTTCTACGTGTGCTGGATTGACTTCAGTTGTCATTTCCGATGGGGTGAAAGAAATTGGAAATAACGCATTCAGCTATTGCCTCTCTTTATCTTCCATTACTATTCCTGACAGTGTAAAGACAATCGGGAACTCTGCCTTTTCGGGTTGTTACGGGTTGATTTCGGCAATTATTCCTAATGGGGTGAAAAAAATAGGAGCTAACGCGTTTGACGGGTGTTCATCTCTGGCTTCTGTTGTCATTCCTGAGAGCGTCAAAAGAATCAGGAAAAGAACATTTTCCAACTGCAAGGGATTAACCTCGGTTATCATACCAGAAGGTGTTGAAACAATTGAAAGAAGCGCATTTGAGGGATGCTCTGGCCTTACTTCAATTGTCATTCCAAAAAGTGTGAAGACAATAGATGCGAAAGCCTTTTGGGGTTGTACAGCATTGAGCTCCGTCGTCATTCCAGAGGGTGTAGAGAAGATCAAGGGAAATGCATTTGAAAACTGTAATCTCTCAGTTAAAATGAATCCTGCGACGAAACAGAGAGGATACATAACGAAGACAAAGAAAACAAAGAAAACAAAGAAAACCTCGGATGAAGATCAGAAACTTCCGGGGTTCCCAGAACTGGATTCCTGACAAAAATATTTTCTGAGTTTGACAAAACGCAACACCAGGGGTATATTATCGGAGCAATCCCCAAAACACAGGAGTCCCAGCTATGAAACACTGCTCAAAATGCAATCATAATTTCGGAGACAATGCATATCTTTTTTGCCCGTTTTGTGGTGTGGAGCTTCAGGCTGTCAATCCGCTTGATGACATTAAACGGGCTGCGAAGCAAGGGGATTCTGAGGCTCAGTATAAGCTTGGTTGCTGCTACGATTTGGGTAATGGGATCAAAATTGACCATCGAGAAGCAATGGTCTGGTGGACTAAAGCTGCGGAGCAGAACAATCCGAAGGCACAGTATGAGCTTGGAGAATACTTCCATATGGGGCTTTATGTTGAAAAGGATGAAAATAAAGCTCAGGAATGGTGGGACAAGGCGGCGCATGGCTTTTGTCAGGCCGCTGAACAGGGGGATGCCGATGCACAGCACATGCTCGGCACATGTTATCATAATGGGCGCGGAATAGAAAAAGACGAAGAAAAAGCCCAGGAATGGTGGGGCAAATCTGTGGAATTGTACCGCAAAGATGCGGAAAGTGGCAACGCGGAGGCTCAATACAGGCTTGGAGATTGCTATGTCATGGGCGAAGGCGTTGAGGAAGACGAAGAAGAGGCCAACAAATGGCTTCGAAAGGCCGCACGACAGGGGCATGCCGATGCACAATTCAAATATGGCTTAGGGTGCAATCTCAACGATGATGAAGAAGAAGCCATGGAATGGTTTCGGAAAGCAGCCGAACAGGGGCATGTAATGGCAATGTACTCGCTTGCACAGTCTCTTGTCTACATTGACGGAAACATTGAAGAAGCTGTGAAATGGCTTCGCCGAGGCATAGAACTAGGTGACGAAAAAGCCAGTCTTTTTCTGGAACACGATGCCCATGTTCGTGATTATAGATAAATCAAGCCTCTGTGGCTGATTTGGGATGCAGAATAATCAGCTGATGCGTCGCGCGGCTCATGGCCGTGTAAAGGCCCTTGTGATCTGCCCAGCGCGGGTCTTTGTCATCGACGTCCAATAGAATCACGATGGCTGATTCGCACCCCTTGAATTTCATGTAGGTGTAATACTGGACACAGTTCAGCTCATCGGGTTCAAGCGGATGCGACACGATCTGAATGCCGCCGACTACAGAATCATTCCCTATGGAAGTGTTGTGCATCACATGCGTTCCGAGGATCACGATGTTCGCGGCAGGCACGTTCTCATCCTTGATCAGACGGTTCAACTCGGTCGCCAACAGTTCACGACAGTCGCCAGTGAGCTCACGCACCTCAGCGCCAACAGGTGAACGTTCTTCACAGATAGCTTCTGGCGGGCCATAGGGCTTCATCGCCTCAAAAATGTTTTTTGTGTTCCTGCAATTCTTTTTGAGCACGATTTGAAGCGGACCGAAGTCGGGAAGTGCCAGCTCGTCATGGAAGATGTTCTGCTCAGGATCGCAGAAGACAAAGAACTTACCACCGTCCACATGAAGGAGCGAAATCACGTCCCATGCCTCCTTCGCAAAATCTTGGCCCTCGTCCACGATCACGGCATCGTAGCACAGCTCAGGATGAGCGTAGAGATATTTATGGAGAGCCTGCGGCAGAACCTCAGAATACAGGCGTGGATTGAAGCGGTACTGCGCAATCTTTTCTTCGGGAATATTCATCCGTTCGATGCAGAACTCGAAGAATGCCGCAGCCGTGACCAACGGATATTCTTTCACCTCAATTTGAAGTCGTCTGGCAAGAAGCTGATTGTAGCAAAGCAACAACACGCTCTTTCCCTGTACAGCGAGGCGCTGAGCGAGCTTGACGGCCATAACAGTCTTGCCTGAACCGGCACAGCCGCGGATCAGCATGCTGTCGAAGTTCTCCAGGATATCCAGCGCCGCACATTGGCGGTCTGTCAGGCGGAAGAATCTTTTTCTTTCGTTCGCGATACGCTCGGAAAGCTTATTCCCGAAATCAAGATAAGGCGAGAGAACATGCAGGACTTCTTCCGAGCTCGGAGCCGGGTTCTCAGGCGTCGGCCTGAACGGTGTCTTGCTCAGGACATCCTTCAAAAACGTTTCGATCTGCGGCAACGTGTCGCCAGTCAGCACAAATCCGCTCAATTCCGCAGGCCAATCCTTTTTGCCGCGACAGCCGGGGAAGCAGACCGAATGGGCAATCGTGAGCGACACATGCCTATTCAGTGCTGCCGAGAGCAGATTCACGATGAAATACTTGTTGCGAATAGTCTGCCTCACGGGCTCAATCGGGCGTTCATCCTGATACCACTGGTTGTCGTGATAAGAGATCGCGCCGCCCTTCACCTCCATGACCACGATGCCTTCGGTGGGGTGATAGAACAGAAAATCGATTTCGCCGTCTTTTTTCTTGCCCTGCGGATCATCCGAGGTGAAGTGGAAGGAGTGGAATACATACCAGTCGTCCGGCAGGCGTTCCTGTGCGGCACGGAATACGATTTCCTCCGAAACGGGACTCCATTCCGGATCAAAATCAGGTGGCAACATCTTCGGCACGGCTGTGTTCTCCTTCAGGTTGACTGCATAATATAGCAGGCGTCTTTCGGTTTTTCAAGACGGGAAGCATATAAATCCGGCTTCACAGCATTCTCGCAGCCTGAAGTCGGGGTTATGTTATGCAGTATAACTTGCTTGTCTTTTTTGAGGGAAGATTTATGTGAGTCCCCATATTTTTTGAGGTCAAAACCAGATTGCCTATCCCGGAAAATGGGGGATGAGGACTGGTGGAAGGTGTTGCGCTATTCAATTTGGCTTGCTTTTCCTTGGAATATGCTATGCAGAAAAACATCGACCTCTCACCCCTTACACAACCCTTTTTTCGCATTCAATTCATAGTCTCTGACATGATATCTGGATGAGGTCGGGAGTTCATTTGCCCCTCAAAAATTCGGAATTTTTAATAATATTATGATGTTGTAATTTATTAAGTGCAAGAACTTTGCCAATTTTTAACTTAAATTCCACCATTTTTTTGTCTTCACGGCATCATCAACCTCACGATGATGCCTTCTTCTTTTCTTCCAAACTCCTCCTCAATTCGAGGGTTACGGAATGCATATCCGCCCTTGGAATTCTCAGTGGAGAAATCTTTTTCGTGCCTCTCCCGACATATTCCGGGCCATTTCCCGCCAAAATTCTCCGTTTCGTGAAGTCGCGACCTCACGTCTTTTTGAACTCAAGATTGAGACTTGCGCTGATTCTCCATTATCAGACCATGATTTCAAAATAGCACATATTCACGTTTCCCGGTTTTTACTGGCAAAAACGATTTTGAACTCGAAACAACGTGAAGAAGCCGCGCCGATTTCGAAAAAACGGGTGTCGATAGACTCGAAACCTCGACCTCAAGTTTGGTTATTTTTCCGAAAAAACGTCATCGGAATCGGTATGCATACCAGATGTCACAATCTCCCCGAATCAGCAAAACGGCATTTGAAAAACGGGGAATGGATTTTTCACGACTTTTATGAGGAGGAAATGAGGCAAAAGCAGTGTTGGGGAAAGCTTTTTTCAATGTTTTCCGGCATAAAGCCCTTTTTATGTCGAATATGTCTTCAATCGGATGCATGGACAACTAAATGCATAGGTATATTCAATCATGCCAACCGTCGCTCGATTTGGGGGCAACGTGCATTCCTGCAGATCCGGTATCTTCGGCCTGATTACGTGAGGAGAAATGGACGGGTAGAAAGACCGACACGCTGCCGATGCCTACAGTTGAAAAAACGAGGATACGGTGTATATTATCATGACAATGTTCCCCGAAACGAAAGGCATAGTTGTGAACAGGAAAAACAGGAAAAATCCGATCCGTGACGAGCGGGCATTTGCCGATTTGAAATGCCGGGCCGAAGATGGAGATCAGCAGGCGCAGTTTGATTTGGGGACGTACTATGCCACGACCAGCCTGAACCATGCGTTTACGCCGACGTTTGAGACAATCTGCCGAGGGGAAACTTACACAAGCATGAAAAAGCCTCTCGAATGGTGCCTGAAATCTGCGAAGCAGGGACACATCGAAGCGATTCATTGGGTTATTCATTGCTATGAATTCGGGTTTGGAGTATGCCGGGATGAAAAAGAGACAGTTAAACGGATTCGGAAAATAGTTGATCAAGGGGATTCAAAGGGTATGCTTCAAATGGGATGCTGTTATGCTTGCTGCTTTGGAGTTCCGATGGACGAACCCAATGCCATCAAATGGTGGCGAAAAGCTGCAAAATGCGGACAGCCGTCCGCTAAATCCAATCTTGGCGGGGCGCACATCACCGGCTTCGGCGGAGTGAAGGGAAATAAGGAAAAAGCAACAGAATGGATTAAAAGCTCGGCTGAGTATGGCTGCAAACCGGATCGGGAAGTCTTTTGCAAAATAGAGAAATGGGGTTTTGAAAACGAGAAGAATAAAATCCCCCTTCGTCGCTGGCAATGACGGACCTGCCTCTCTGATAATACGATTGAATTCGTCAAGGCCGACCGATGAAGCATAAGAACACAAACTTCGATTACAGGATACCGACTTCGTTGTTGCGTTTCCTTGGCGCTTGCATGTATGGAGATCCCGAAGCATATTATATCGGATTGAACGAGGCCGAGCGTGCCGAGCTGAATGTTCAGGGAACGAACTTTGGCATGACGGCATGGTTTTATCGGTATTTGAGCAAAGTCCTGCCGGAAGAGAAACGCCAGACATATCAGAATGTTTTTCAGACACGGTGTGTCAAGGCGATGCTTGGCGCTCGTGAGCTGAAACGTCTCTACGGCGTACTGGCATCCCACGGTTTGCGTTTCGCCCCCATTAAGGGTGCTGATTTAGCCTACCGGCTGTACCCGGATGCCGCTCTGCGTATTTTCTGCGACTGGGATATCTGGTTTCACCCGGACGACTGTGAACGCGCACTTGCCGTGCTTGCCGAAGATGGATGGAAAGTACCGGAGGTCACCTCGACAAATCTTGCCGCCGATCCGATGAAAGGAAGACATCATTTTCTCGGACATGTCAGAGGACAATATAGAGTCGAACCGCATTTCACATTAGCAAATTTTGAAGGGATTGCTCCAAACGAGATGTGGACATATACTCTTGATTACCCCGGTGGCGATGGCCAACGTGTGCTGTCTCCGGAAATGAATCTCCTAATGCTCACACGTCATGCCGCGTCACAGTCGTATTTCCATGCTCATTTGCCAAAATTGCTGACAGACGCCGCCATGGTGATGCGAAACGAAAACGTAAACTTCGATGAACTACGTATACTGGCGAACCGTTGGAATCTGACATATTCCGGCAATCTGCTGGCGGCCTTCCCGGAGTTTTTTCCTTCCGATGTGATTACGAAGTTCAGGGCTGATTCCAAAAAGGCCGAAGCTTTTCGGCAGGTGTTTGAGACGCGCAGCAAACTTGGAGTGCAGGATGGTTTAGTACTCCTTCTAAGCAAATATGAAACTCGCGGTCAAATAGCTAACGGTGTTATGAAGCATATCAAGGCTCATCCCCCCGGCAAAATGCGTATTATCTATCACTTGCCCGAGCATGGTGCATGGGGACGCGTGTTGTGGGCATACGTCTGTTGGTTCTGGACCCGTATGTGGAGAATTCGTTCCTGGATACGGAGAGATCCCCTTTTGCGTGAGTATACATACATTGTCGAGACGGCAGAATCCAGCAGAATTTGTTAGCAAAAAGTTGAAAAAACGCAAGATCCGGTCCTTTTTCACACTTTGCAGTTCACGGTTTTTTGCAATCTGTGCAGTTTTATGCTAAAAGATCGAATTCTCAGCCCATGCTCACACCGAGGGATCACATGTTCGCACATTTTTCGACTTCTTTTCGGTCAACACCTCGCAACATTGGGGTGGATTCGCGCCTGCCATCTTGCGCAGAGCAGTAAGGCAGCCCTCCTCGCTGTTCGTTCGGAGGACTGTTGCAAAGTTGAGCGGGAGCTCAGCACCGAGCGCGGCAGAGACGGGGAAATCAATGTCGCATTCCATTGAAAACACAATGCTTTCCCCCATGCATCGTTCGCAGCTTCAAGAAATATGCCTGTTTTTCGTTCTGTGAACTTGATTTTCTCAAGAAAAAAGCTATATTATATATAGTAAGGCCTCAACGGCATAACTATACCCTGATGAAGGCTCAAACATTATGCTCGCATGTTCGTCGCGAGTGCAAACCACAATTTGAGGACAAACCGGACATGATCGAAGCAAACGCGACATATCTTTTGCAGAAGCTGAGCAGCGTTGACGCTCAGGGATCTCGCGCTTCGGGGCTGGTCTCCTCAACCAACAACATTCTCGCCGATATCGGTGTCTTCATGCCTGTTGCGACCCTTTTTTCGTGCTCGAACATATCCAGTTTTATTTCCCTCGTCTGAGCTGAAATAAGATGGCTTTTCTTTTTTCCGGAGCAAGACCGGCACTGCATTGCAGGGGAGAGTTTTCCACTGCAATGCCTGCGGATGCCCGGATTTCCGTTTCGGAGTTCAAGACGACGCACGGAATACACCTCGCAGCAGGAAGCCCCGCGAACCGTTCGATCGACGGCCCGAGCGAGCCCCACTTGGGTAAAGAAGTTTAACTTTTTTGATATCAGGAGACCATTTGTGAACATTTTAATCCTTGGTGGCAGTGGATTCGTGGGGACACGCCTGACGGAACTGCTCATGAAAGACCACCGGGTTACCATCGGCGATCTGGTGAAAAGCGAGTCCTTCCCTGAACTCTGGAAGCATTGCGACGTCTGCGTAGATGACACCCTTCGGGCAGTGATGGCCGGTCAGGATTGCGTAATCAATCTTGCCGCATCCCACAGAGATGATGTCCGGCCTCTTTCCCTCTACACTCGCAACAATGTGGAAGGTGCCGAGCACGTCTGCAAGATTGCGACGGAACTCGGGATCCACCTGATCGTGTTTACCTCCTCGGTTGCCGTCTACGGCTTCCCGGAATACGAGTATGACGAGGATGCGCCGAAACACCCGTTCAACGAATACGGCAGGACCAAACTTTTAGCAGAAGCCGTGTACGAAAAATGGCAGAAAGCCGATCCCCGGAATATGCTCCATGTCGTCCGTCCGACGGTGATCTTCGGCGAACGCAATCGCGGCAATGTCTACAACCTCTTCAGACAGCTTGCCTCCGGTCGCTTCCTGATGGTCGGAAACGGCAAAAATAAAAAATCCATGGCCTATGTCGGCAACATTGTCGCATTCCTCAAATGGAACGTCGAAGAAAACAAGCAGGCATATTCCGTGTACAACTACATCGACAAGCCGGATTTCGACATGAACAATCTGGTCAACGGGTTCGAAAAGGCACTGGGCAAAAAGCTTCCGCCGATCTCACTGCCCTATTGGCTCGGCCTGATTGGCGGCTATTGCTTCGACCTTTTGGCATTCATTACCCGTCGCACATATCCGATCAGCTCCATCCGTGTGAAGAAATTCTGCGCTCAAACGGTCTTCTCTTCCGAAAGGATGCAGAAATCCGGCTTCAAGCCACCGTTCGACATGCAGGAAGCACTTCATCGGACCGTCGATTTCGAATTCGGAAATCATTGAGCACCGCAAAGCTTTTTCATCCTATCCGGCATACATACAACAACGCATCCGAAGTCTGACTTTTTCATATCAGATTATATTTCCTGATGCTTCTTTCAATGCAAAGCATGCACAGGATCATGGCATCAATCCAAGTGACCTCCTATGAAAAAACTGAAAATCGCATTGGCCGCAAACGACACGACGTACACCTATAATCTCCGCAAGGCGATTCTATCGCGACTGCTGGCGGAAGGGCATGAGGTCATTGTCGTGGCGAAAAAAATGCTTTTTCAGGAAGAACTGCAGAGCATGGGCTGCAGGCTTGTCGGGATAGAAACAAACCGCCACGGGATGAACCCGCTCAGTGAATTATCCCTTTTCCGGAGTTACTGGAAAGCACTGAAAGAAGAAAAACCGGATCTGGTGCTGAGCTACAATATCAAGCCGAATTCATACGCCGGCATCGTCTGCCAAAAGCTGAAAATCCATTACATCCCGAATATCACGGGATTAGGGACCCCTCTGGAAAAACCCGGCATCTTTCAAAGGATGTTCCGGTTTTTGTATAAATCGGGCGTTTCCGGGGCGGATTGCATCATGTTTCAGAATGCTGACAACAAACAGTATTTCTGCCGGTACCACATGCTGAAAAAGAATACGCGCACCAGGCTCATTCCCGGCTCCGGAGTGGACTTAAACGAGCACGAGGTCCTGCCGTATCCCGACGACAAGAATCAAGTTCATTTCCTGTTCATCGCACGCGTCATGAAGGAAAAGGGGATCGATCAGTACTTGAACGTCGCAAAGAGAGTTCATGAGAGACATCCCAACACGGTCTTCGATATCTGCGGCTATTGCGATGATAAAAAATACCTTTCGCTGCTGGAGGAGGCAGACAAACAGGGCTATATCCAATACCACGGGGAACAAAAGAAGCTGAAGGATTTCTTCGCGAACGCACATTGCATCGTTCATCCGTCGTATTATCCGGAAGGAATGAGCAACGTGCTTCTGGAGGCTTCGGCACATGGCCGGCCGATCATCACAACGGAAAGAGCCGGGTGCCGGGAGATCGTCGATGACGGAATAACCGGGTTCCTGACTCCGATCAAGGATGAAGTGATCATGGAAAAGTCGATTGAAAAGTTTTTGGCGATGAGCTGGGAACAGAAAAAGGAAATGGGACTCGCCGGACGAAGGAAAGTCGAACGGGAATTCGATCGCGAGCTCGTCGTCGATGCGTATATCGAAGAAATCGAAAGATGTTATTCTGAAGAATAACCACAAAGCGGATCGTTTGCAGGTTCCCCTGCATTCATTTGCATCTTTGCATAGCTCGTCATTGACCGGGAAAATCAACATTCTGCTTTGCACGGCAATGACAGTTCCAAACGGGAGAAAGAAATGGACGGTTATAAAAAAATAATACGTAATCAGGATACGAGGATGAAAATCCTCAAAATGCTCAGTTTTGTTCCGGACAGGATGATGATCAAGCTCCAGTACCGGATCAAATTGCACAGAAAGCTCAACTTGAAGAAGCCGGAACGATACACGGAAAAGATTCAATGGTATAAGCTGCATTATCGAAATCCGATTATGACGCAATGTGTCGACAAGTACGCGGTACGGGATTATATAAAAGATCGCGGACTCTCGGACTGCTTGACCAGGCTTTATGGCGCATACGATTCCGCGGACGAGATCGATTTCGATAAGTTTCCTGAAAAGTTCATCATAAAGACCACGAACGGAAGCGGAACGAATATCATCTGCCGGGACCGGAAGAAGTTCGACAGGGAAAAGGCGAAACAGGAACTTGAAAGCTATATGAACAGGCCCCAGATATCGGCAGGCAGGGAATGGGCATATTATAACGTGCAGCCCAAGATCGTTGTCGAGGAATTGCTGATCGACCCCAAAGCCCCCGATGGGGACATTAACGATTATAAATTCATCTGCTTTAGCGGAAAGGTTTACTGCGTCGTTGTGGACATCGACCGGCATGTCAACCATAGAAGGAATTTCTATTCCACAAAATGGGAAAGGATCGATGCGTGCAGCGATCATGAGAATTTTTCTCCCGATGTCTCTAAGCCCGAGAATTTTGACGAAATGATCCGAGTTGCCGAAAAACTATCGTCGCCTTTCCCTCATGTACGGGTTGACCTGTATAACATCGCCGGGAAGATCTATTTCGGAGAGCTTACATTTTATCCCTGGAGCGGATATGTTCAGTATACGCCGGATTCGTTCGACTATGATTTAGGGAACAGTTTCGTGTTGCAGGAGAGCAAATAATGATTCGAGTGCTCCATGTTGTAACATCTATGAACCGGAATGGCCTGGAAAACAGGATCATGGACATCTATCGCCATATTGACAGGACTCAAATACAGTTCGATTTCCTGACGCACCGAAAGGAAAAGGGCGCTTTCGATGATGAGATAAGGCAGCTCGGGGGGGAGGTTTATTATTTTTCCCCGCTGAACCCGTTGCATATCTTCTCATACATGAACCAATTATTCACCTTTTTCAAGGAGCATAGGGAATACAAGATCGTTCATTCGCACATCAATGCGTTCAGCACCTGGGTCCTGCTTGCCGCCAAAAAGTCAGGCGTTCCCGTCAGAATTGCCCATAGCAGGATCTGGGGGATCGAGAAGAGTTGGAAGATGATATTCAAGCATTTGTCCAGGTCATTGATCGGGACGGTGACAACGCATCGATTCGGATGCTCCAGACAGGCTGGGGAATGGCTGTTTGGAAAAAAAGGCATCGAACCGCCGTATTTCTTCAGGGTCATAACGAACTCGATCGAAATCGAAAAGTTTGCATATCATCCCGAAACAAGGGCGGAAATGAGAAAGAAACTTGGGCTGGAGGACGATCAGCTCGCATTGATCGATGTTGCCAGATTGGAACCGCAAAAGAATCAAATGTTCTTGTTGAAAGTTTTCCGTGAAATCCTGAAAAATCATCAAAATGCAAGACTCTTCCTGGTTGGAGAAGGCGGACAAAAGGAGGAACTGCTGAATTCAGCCAAAACAATGGGGATAAACGAATCCGTTGTCTTTGTCGGAAGTATCAGTAATGTCGGGGAATACCTGAATGCAATGGATGCTTTTGTATTCCCGTCATTGTTTGAAGGATTTGGCACCGTGACAGTCGAATCGCAGTGCTGCGGTTTGCCGATACTGGCCAGTGACACCATCCCGCACGAAACGAAGATCTCCGAATTTCAGGAATTCGAGTCCTTGCATTCTTCCCCGGAAGTCTGGGCGGATCATGTTCTTCAAATGATCGCGAGATTAAAAAGAAGAGACATGTCAAAAGCGACCATTGATGCAGGGTATGACATCCGGGACACCTATTCCTATCTGGAAAATTTCTACTTAGGCGTTATTGATTCACAAAAATGACGAATGAGATTACCATAGATCAGAGTCTCGATCATATTGATGGATCGTTGTGGGACAGATGCAGGGCTGTCCTTGTTTTTTTGTATATTTCCATGAGTTTCACGAACCAGTATATCAGAATCGGAAGGTTTCCTGTATTTATTTTTATTTTCTTTTTGTATCTCGCAATTCGAACGTGGCAATACGGATTCAGCATCAATTCGGAGTTAAAAAAAATAGATGAAAGATATGTTTATCTGATTCCGTTTTTTCTGATCTGGATCAACTATTCCATTATTTATGCGTTGTTTTTGAATAATGAATACGGATGGCGAATCACTCTATACCTCTTTTTGAATTCTATGGGATTCTGCTATATTCTTGCCGATTGCTATAGCAGCACAATGATTCGGAAAACCTTTTTCTGGGGAATGATTTTGGGGGTAAGTGTTAATTTGATTCTTGGCTTTTGGGAGATCGCAACAGGAAACCACATTATGGGATTGACGGAAGATTACATAAGACGTTTTGCAAATACCCCACTCGGTTTTTTCGTGAATGCAAATGATTTTTCAACGATTATGGTCATAAGCATCGTAGGTGTTATCATATCATTCCTTCAAGACAGGTTTATTTATTCCATTGGAATTGTCCTTCTGTCTTCAATCGTAGTTTATATGGTTTTTGAAACACACTCGATTATCGGAATATCTGCTGTAATCTGCATGCCGATATTAACTTTTTTTCATTATAATATCTCCCGGGAGAAAAAGAGTGTATTCGCATTCCTGATTTCGTTTATGTGCTTCCTGGTTATCATCTTTCTGTTGTCGTTTCAAGAGTATTATGATTACCTGAAAGGAATGATAAATGAGTTTGACGAAACATCTTTCACTGACAGGTTTTATCTGTATGACAAAACATGGTTCCTTTTTGAGGATTCCTATTATATGGGAATAGGACCCGGACAGAACAATGTAATCGGAATAGGCTCTGTACATAATTTCCTGCTTGAAATCATTTCCGAATATGGTTTTGTCTTTGGCTCGATAGTCCTGCTCTTTTATTTGATGGTGACTTTTAAGCAAAATCGGAAAAATGGTTCGCTGATTAATTCTTGCGTATTGGTTTTCTGTATACTTCTTATTCCATTATCAATCTGTTCGAGTTCCATGACGAAGATTTTCCCGATATGGCCTATTTTAGGCTATATTTTATCGTATTCTGAACTGACGACCTGCAAAAAAGCCAAGAGTGTCCTTTCATGATCCTGACAGTAGCTCAAACTTATCCGACTTTGGAAAATATGTACAACAACGGCTTTGTACATGCCAGGGTCAAGCAGTATCGGCAGGAAGGCATCGACGCAAAAGTTTATGTCATCGGCAACAGATCCATCAATAAGGATTATGAAATAGAAGGCGTGCAAGTGCTTGCCGGCAACAGCAAAAGATTGGCTGACCTTGTTAATTCCGACACCTCGATCAAATGCGTCTGTTTTCATTTTTTGAATTTAGATATGCTCAAAGCAATCAAGAGATTCAGAAAAGATGTCCGCATTACGATTTTCGTACATGGCAATGAGGCTCTTTGGTGGTATCAGAGGATCTTCCCCGACAGGTTTTCCGGCTTCATTCGAATACTCAAGTTCATAAAGCATGTCATTATCAACACATATTCCATGATCAGAATCAGAAACTCCATCAACCATTTGGGGTTAAAGACCGACATGGTTTTTGTTTCCAGGTGGATGCAGGACGAAACGTTCAGGAATTGGAAAATTAACAAGGAACTGGTTTCAACACACATAATCCCGAATCTTATTAACGAAAACGTTTTTCCCTTTGTCGAGAAAACACCCGAGTCCCGGTATAACATTCTGCTTATCCGCCAGTTTACAAGCGGGAAATATGCTCTCGACGTAGCAATGGATACGATTTGCGCATTAGAGAACAAACCGGAGGCAGACAGGATAAGCATCACCGTCATCGGAGATGGCTGGCTTTATGACAAATACATAAGCAGAATAAAGCAATATGGTAATATTCATCTCGTTCGCGGTTTCCTGTCTCATAACCAAATATCCGAGGTTCACAAAAAACACGGGATTTTCCTGTGCCCGACAAGGCAGGATGCACAGGGTGTCTCAATGTGTGAAGCCATGTCCAGCGGCTTAGTGCCAATCAGTTCGCCCAACACTGCCATCCCGGAATACCTGCCGGATGAATACCACCTTTCCTTTAACGATGCAGAAAGCATGGCGAACAGGATCATAGAACTGATTCACAATGAAACAGAATTCCTGGAATTATCGAAGAAAGTTTCTTCTTTCATTCGAAACAAGTGCGGCATAACAGAAACGATTCAAAAAGAGATGGAATTGATGAATGATCTTTCACATTGATTCTCTCCGGTAGCAGATTGCTCTCATATGAAAAAGAACTTATCTTTTCTTAAGAGTTTCACTCATGTTGGCATCGGTACAATAGGGAGCATGGTTATCGGTTTCATTACGACACCGATTGTTACGAATCTGGTCAACCCTGATATTTACGGAAAGTATTCCATTTTCACTCTATATGCAAGCATTTCCCTAATGGTCCTTTGCCTCGGACTCGATCAGGCTCTTATAAGGTTTTATTATCGGGATGATTCCCTTGACTACAAACGAAGCCTACTCAAAGAATGTATTTTTTACCCTCTTATTCTGACGGTCGTTTTTGGTATCATCATATTTCTCCTTTCCTTTTATCAAATCATTCATCTGGATTTCGGGCCGACCTTCATTCTTTTGCTTACGGCATGCGTTTTTTTTGAGATAATCAATCGAATCGATTTAATACTTCTCAGGGTTTCCTATCAAACTTCCTTTTATGCAGTTCTCCAGGTTTCCTACAAAGCGCTGTTTCTATGTTTCGCATTAGTCGGCTGCTTTTTTTCAAACTTCGACAAACTTTATATTCTCGTCTTTTCCTCTCTGATTGCTTACTTTTTTGTGGCAATTTCGGGCGTTCTGTTCCAAAAGAGTCTTTGGAACTTTGGAAGAATAAAGAAATGCAATGGTCTTTTAAATAAAAAGGAACTCTATTCATATTCGCTTCCGTTTATCCTCATAATGGGGATCACATCATTGTTTCAGGCAATTGATAAATTGTCCTTGAAGCATTATTGTTCGTATGACGAGGTAGGAATATATTCCTGTGCGATCAATCTTGTACACATATTTGCTATCGCTCAAACGACCTTTAATGCATTATGGATGCCGATCGCGACGGAGCATTATGAAAAGGATCCGCACGACAAGTCGCTGTATCTGAAAGGAAACAGGATCATCTGTCTGATCATGTTTTTTATCGGTTTTTCTTTGATTTTTTCCAAAGAATTAATCGTGCTTATTTTGGGTGAAAAGTACAGGGCGGCTTCCTATATTCTTCCCTTTTTGATTTTTATGCCCATCATGTACACAATATCAGAAACCACTGTCATTGGACTGGTCTTCAAGAAAAAAAGCAACATTCAAATAATCGTTGTTACTCTCGCTTGCCTAACTAATATTATTGGAAATATCATTTTAGTTCCGCTCTATGCCGGAAAGGGCGCAGCGATTTCCACCGGCATTTCCTATATTGTGTTCTTTTTTGCAAGGACTTACTTCGCCGGCAGATACTATTATGTCAACTGGCATTTGACCAGGTTTGTCATAATAACAGCATTAGCCGTTGCGTATTCACTATACAGCACATTCTTCCAATACAATATCTTTTCCGTTATTGGATATATCATCGCAGTCGTGTTGCTGTTTGTTTTGTATCATGACGCCGTGAAGGAAATCCTATTTTTATCGAAAAACGTACTCAACTCAATAAAAAACCGATTCTGCTTTAGTTGATTATGAAAAATATAATGCTCGTCTTTGGCACACGACCGGAAGCGATCAAGATGTGCCCTTTGGTAAAGGAACTCAAGTCTCGTAATGGACTTGAGGTCACAGTCTGCGTGACGTCGCAACATCGTCAAATGCTGGACCAGGTCCTGGATGCCTTCCAGGTCGTTCCCGATTACGATTTGAACATCATGACAAATGAACAGACGCTCTTTGATATCACGACCAATATTTTAAATAAGATCAAGAGCATTCTGGAGGAAGTCAAACCGGAAATCGTTCTTGTCCACGGGGACACTTCCACGACTTTTGTCACCGCACTTGCCTGCTTCTATTTGCATATCCCCGTAGGACATGTTGAAGCCGGCCTTCGCACATACAACATTTATTCGCCATTCCCGGAAGAGTTTAACCGGCAAGGTGTCGGGATCATCAGCCAGTATAATTTCGCACCGACACAACTTGCGGCAAACAACCTGAAAGCGGAAGGCAAAAAGCCGTCCACGATCTTTGTTACAGGGAACACTGTGATCGATGCGATGCAGCACACCGTCACAAAAAGTTTTACGCACCCGGAGCTCGACTGGATAGGGGATGATAAGCTTATTTTTATCACAGCTCACAGAAGAGAGAATCTTGGGGCCCCCATGCACAACATGTTTCGCGCGATTAGACGTGTGCTTGACGAACACCCCGGGTGCAAGGCAATTTATCCGATTCACATGAACCCCGTCGTGCGCCGTATCGCATACGAGGAACTCGGAGACTGCAGGCAGATCCACATCATTGACCCCATTGAAGTCATTGAATGCCACAACTTTGAGGCGCGCGCTTTTTTGTGTCTTACAGACTCCGGGGGAATCCAGGAAGAATGCCCAAGCTATGGTGTGCCGGTGCTTGTCATGCGTGACACGACAGAAAGACCGGAAGGCGTTGATGCTGGGACTCTTCGTCTTGTCGGAACCCAGGAAGAAGTCATCTACCGGAATTTCAAGGAATTGCTGGATAATCCGGAAGCATATCAGAAGATGTCGCATGCATGCAATCCGTATGGCGATGGAAAAGCAAGCAAACGGATTGCCGATATTCTTCAATTCGGGACGTATGATCCATGGAAAGCAATGTGATCCATAGGTTTTATATCTCCATTCTTCTTTGTATAAAGTCCTAACAAATAATAGATTTTTCGATTGATTCGACGGTACGCTTTCGTTGGAACGGAATGAAAAAGCATTCAATCTCAAACGCAAAAATGACCGCTCAACGAACACAGAACGGCTAAGATGAATCTACTTCGAAATCAGTCCGTAAAAACATATGCAATAACACTTGTCTGCGTATTGACTGGGGTGCTATTGCGTATGGCATACTGCATTAAATATCCTGTTCAACCAAGAGATTCGTTTGTTTACGAATCTGTTATAGCACATTGGGAAGAATCGGGAAGAATCGTTGACCGAGTTACATATTTCCCGTTAAGTCTTTGGATCTTAAAGATTCCGCATCATTTTTTCCATTATGATATTATCAAGGGGGGCATTGTCGTCAACGTTCTTCTGGGGATTCTGTTAATAATTTTCGCGACAAGTATTGCAAACTATTTCTTTAAAAATGATTTTGTTTCTCTCATTGCAGGGCTTGCCGTTGCAACGCACCCCTCGCTTATTGGCTTTTCCTGTACGCTTCTGAGGGAAAATGCCTACCTTGTTTTTACCACCTTGACTGCATATGTTTTCTTAAGATATTGTCAAAGGATTTGTTTGTTGAAATTGTTGCTGGCTGGCAGCTTGGGAGCCCTGGCATTTCTGTGCAGATTGGAAGGAGTGGAGATCCTGCTGAATATATACATAGGCATTTTTTTCCTTTTGATTTTCAAGCGAGTCAGTCTTCCTGTCTCAATCTGGCATTGTCTGTTAGTATCACTCGTTTTTGTTATAACGGTGCTGTTTGTTTGTTATTGCATGGACTTTGATGCAGTCAGTGTTTATAGGGCAATATCAAAAAACCAGTTGGGCATTGTTGATCTAACATAAATCTCTTCGTCTTAAAACAAAGAATGTTAGGAAACGCCGTCAAATTACTATATTATTTCCTGTTTGTCCTCTCGTGCTTCGGAATGATTCTCTTGTTCGTCCGGAGAAGGAAATATGGGGTCGCTGTTGCAGCAATCATTGCAGTGGATTTATTGTGGCGGGAATTATCTGCATATAAGTCATTCAGATATTATTCCATATTATTGGTTTTTGGCGTTGCATTGTCTTCTTATGCAGTATATATTGTGATTTCAAGGATAAAATACCCATATATAAGAAAAACCTTTGCATCAATACTGGTACTGACACTTTTACTTGTTCAAACATTTAAAGCATTTGGCAGTTTTGTTGGATTCCACATTTTAGATGCATGTGACAGTATAACAATGAAGCACAAAATAAATGAGGGTGCTTTCTTTTGTATATACGAAAAAGATTTTAACAGATTGAGCAATGGCTTGGGAATCGATGAATCACATGCGATTGCTATATCGCCTGTAAAAAGCTATGAGGATTTTAGAGACATAAGTATTAACAACAATTGCTTTTCTGCAGATGTATATTTCCTGATCCATGAGAAAAAAAATGCCCCGATTTCTTCTTGCGATCATTTTTTTTATGACAAAGGGGAACTCCATCTCACGAAAGTCGAACATCTTTTTTCAAATGCCAGGCAGAATGCATTTGTATCTGTTTATAAACTTGATTCTTTTACCCCCGCTCCGGACATCGATATCCATCCGTTTTTAACGGATTCCGAACTCAAGGCTTATGTCCCGGAATATGACGCTTTCATTTATCAGGATCATAATAAAATCAAATGGTTGATCGGGGCTGATATTGATTCTGACACAGAGATTATTTATCATCTGTATACTACAGATCGTCAACTGCTTCCTGCAAAAAGAATACAATATGGTTTTGACAATCGCGGTTTCAGATTAAATAACAAATCACAAAAGAAACAAGAAGGGAAGTACATATTCGTCGAAAAAGACCTCCCTGTGGAATATCCGGTTACTGCTGTTCGCACCGGCTTCAACACAAAAGAAGAAGTTGTATGGAGACGCTTCATTGTATCAAAACAGGAATAATATGACAGCATTTGTCGTTTCATTTTCCGCACATACCTCAAACAATTACATGTCAACCTTTTTCATATTCAAAACATGAAAGATCGCATAACATTACACAATAAAACGATCCTCGTTACGGGAGCGCCTGGGTTCATAGGATCTTTTTTGGCAATCAAACTTCTTCAGGAGCTGAACGGAGGGACGGTTGTAAGCTTAGACAATCTTAATGATTATTATGATGTCAATCTAAAGAAATGGCGTCTTGCACAAATCGAAAGGATTGCAAGCGGTTCGTCAGTCAGGCATGTTTTCGTTTTAGGGTCAATAGCGGATAAGACTCTTGTTGACAATCTTTTTAAGACCTATCGATTCGATGTGGTCGTTCATCTTGCTGCTCAGGCGGGAGTAAGATACAGCATAGATCATCCGAATACATATATCGAATCCAATATCATCGGGTTCTTCAATTTACTTGAGGCGTGCCGGCATTATCCGGTAGAGCACCTTGTTTATGCTTCAAGCAGCAGTGTATATGGAGGCAACAAGAAAATCCCGTTTAACACGGACGATAAAGTCGATAATCCCGTATCCCTCTATGCTGCGACGAAAAAAAGCGATGAGCTTCTGGCATATGCCTATTCCAAGCTTTATAACATCCCAAGTACCGGACTTCGTCTTTTTACTGTCTACGGACCGGCAGGACGGCCGGACATGTTCTATTATTCGGCAACCAGACGTTTGATCGAAGGACAGAAAATCTCAGTTTTCAACCATGGCAACATGATGCGGGATTTTACTTATGTTGATGATATAGTCGAAGGCATTTACCGTGTCATGCAGGGGGCACCGCAGAAATCAAACGGTTCTGACGGTCTTCCCCTTCCTCCCCATGCGATTTACAATATCGGGGGTGGGCAACCGGAGAAACTTCTTGCTTTTATCGATACCCTTCATGAAGAACTCGTGAAAGCCGATTTGTTGCCGAAAAAACACAATTTAAAAGACTGTCTCACTTTTACAGGAATGCAACCTGGTGATGTCCCGATCACTTGTGCCGATTCCGAGGCGTTAGAACTTGATTATGGCTTCAAACCGAGGGTTGACATAAAAACGGGTTTGGGGGCCTTTGTAAAATGGTATAAACTGTACCATATGTCATAACACCAGCTTCGGCATATAAAACACATTTTTCGCTAATGCTTAAATGTGTTTATCCCGGTTAGAAAAACGATCTATATAATCCATTCATTATTTTAACAACCTCAGAGAGGAGTGTCCACAAAATGTTTTTAACCTCTTCCACGAACAAACAATTGTTTTCGGCCTGCATCCTTTTAGGCATCAGCTTTTTGACTTCTGCTGTTTTACAGGCACAGAACAATGACAATGACTCCAAGCTTATCGATGAGTACATCGCTTCCAATGGAAACAATCCCAAGATCGTTTTTGGGCCCGAAAACATCAAGCAGTTTTGGACAGACAAATCTGTTGCGAGCAAAGATAATATTATATCTCTGTATTTGAAAAGTGTCAACAATAATAAATGGGAAAGCAATACGCTTAAAATCCAACTTGCAAACGTTTTGGAAACTATGGATTGCGAGGTGGACGTCCTGACAGACGATTCGACCATGACATTTTCGGTCATGGACGGCGCGGGAAAAAAAGTTCTTTCTTCTTCTTCCGTAAAGGACCAGTTTATACAGTATAACAATATTGCTTCCAAATTCCACTTGGAGGATACAAACGATTTCTCGTTCAGTCTCAAGTTTTCATCCAACAAGTCCAATATTTTGTCAATTCAAAGAGTCATACTCTCTTTCTCACAGAACAACGAAAGCAGATACTTGGGATCCCCCGGATTTGATCAGCTTTCCAAGGAAATAGAAGAAAAAGGAATATCTGTCAAGGATTCTGAAGTCAAATATATCATTTCCAAAGAATACAATAAAATCTTTCTCATGCTTCCGGATCATCTTGCAAAAACATACCGTTATTTTTATCACATTTATCCTGTTGACAAAAAAGATTTGTTACCAGGCAGGGAAACGTTAACATCAAACAATTTGGATTCCACCCTCAACAAAACCAGCGCTGTTATTCCAAAACCATACAATTCAAAAAATCAATATACAATCATCCAGGGGTTGCTGCCATCCTACCCTTTCACCGTTTTGCGGATCGGGCAATGGGATTCAGAAAAAGGCAACAACGCCCGCATTTGGATGCTGCAGTTTAATAAAACGGTAAATAACGACTGACATCAGTGACATTTTGAACAATTATTTGTATCGTTATTCTCCATGTGTCAAGAACTCTGCTATTGTACTTGCAGGATGAACAAGACACGCACATCTTAGAAATATTGAGAGAAGAAGAATTTATTCTTTAAAAAAACTGCGTACCCGTTTTTGCAGTATGAAGGGCAGTGGCTATCGAAAAGAGTATTTGCAAACATTCCCGAAATCAATATCAAGCTTTTGTTAGACAAGATGGTTCTCCTGCGGCAAAGAGCATATCATTGTCTGGGCATAGGGAATACACCCTTTGATCCATTTAATCTATATGTTTTTCCGGTCCTTTTGATAGAGTGGATGGGAGAACGGTGGCATTTCGATCATATCTGCATGTATTCTTTTTTTCCCCCATGCATCAACACAAAGTCTATCCGCAAAAGATAAAGCCATGTGTGACAAATAACAATTTAGGAACAAAAATGAAACTGTTTTCAACTGGACAAAATAAAAAGGCATTTGTTTTCCTGCTTTTCCTCAATACTGTTTTTGCTTTGGGACAGAACCTCTCGGACGGTGTTCCACAAGAACCTTTTGCTGTTCCCGTCATTACAAGAGAAGAGGCAATAGAAGTAAACAAAGAAGCAATAAGTTTTCTAAACGGAAAAGATAGGACTAAAGATGATTCCAACAATCCATTGCAGGGAACACTGTCCGGTTTCCAGCAAATCACGACAAACATGGAGCCTATTGCTGTTCCCATCATCACGAATGAACAGGCAGAAGAGGCGAACAAAGAGGCTAAAAGTTATATAAACAAAGAGCTGTTCAAGTACAAAACAGTAGCATTTTTGCGCAAGATCGGAATTACCAGAAATACATTATCTATTCTTATTTTTCTGATTCCAATCCTGTTAATTTCAGATATCATACGCAGGAAGAAAAGTAGTGGTGAAAAAAAGGCAAAGATATGGGATTACCTGTCATTGCAAAGGCGTATTCTTATCTTGTTTCCGATACTGTTATTGGTATTCGGTTTGGTTATTTTTGTTCCATGGAGTGTCTATTTTGGGAACCATACACAGTTCCCATTTATCTTTCAGGATTTTGTGAACAGAGATATTTTAATATATACGATATCTTCATGTGTTCTAACATTGTTGCTGCTTATTATTCCCCCCATCATCAGCAATTATTTAGTAGGAATAATTGCCGGGTTAGGAGTTTGTGTCTATTTGCAGGTAATGTTTATGAATTGCTTCCTGGGAGAGATGAACGGAAATGAACCGGAATGGAATCAGCATCTTTTCTGGGGAGTTGTAAATATCGTTATTTGGATCGTTATCTTGAGCGTTCCGGTTTTTCTAAAAAGAAAATATCCTTCTTTTTTCTCCAAAGTCATCATGCCGACAACAGCAATCATCCTGATTCTTGAGATAACGGCAACGGCTTCGATGTTACTGGCAGCTCAAGACTCTGTCTGGGAACGTAAAAACAATTATTTTTGCGATGGATCAAACCAATTTCAACTGTCCAAGGAAAAAAATGTTATCGTGTTTATTTTTGACACCCTTGGAAGTAATTTCGTACGTCTTTGTTTTGAACAGTCACCTCAAACCAGGGACATCGTAAAGGACTTCATATGGTATTCTGATGCCAGAAGCAATTACAAATTCACTTTTCCCGGGTTGCACCACGAATTGACTGGGCATATTATCGAACCTGCAAAGGATCTTTATGACCTTTACAGACGTTCATGGGAATCCGCCTCTTCGAAATCTTTTTATAAGCAGCTCAAGGAAAACGGATATGATGCAAGAATATATTTATCCAACACTTCCAAAATCCTGGGGCAGGAAGAGAGCTTTCATGAATACTTTTCCAATGTCACCCCCAAGGACATTTATTATATCATAAACTACGACTTGCTGCGTCACTGTCTTATAGATATATCCGGATTCAGTGCTTCGCCATTTCTTCTTAAGAAATATTTCTTTTATGGTGATGATTTCGCAAAAGATGTTGTTGAACAGCATGTTAATCAGATTTCATATGACGATGCGACCTTACCGATTAATAATCAACAATATTACAAAAAGATGATGTCAAAGAGAATTACAACGGATGCAAACGCTCCGATTTTCGCATTTCATTATACTCGAGGAAGCCATAAACCATGGACCATCGATGAAAAATGCCAAACACACGATACGCCTTTCGATGGACCTGTGCCTACGGTGAAGAGTTGTTTCCATATCGTTTCAGAGTTTATTCGTATGCTGAAGGAAAAACAAATCTATGATCAAACCGCAATTCTGATTTGTTCCGACCACGGCGGGAATGATTCAAACCTTTCGACCCCTTATGACATGACTTTAATGATAAAACCATTCAACAGCAACAACGAAACAATCACAATAGACAATACAACGAAAATTCAAAGTATTGACATCCTTCCTTCTTTACTCGAAATGGCTTGTGGGGACAAGGCTGATTTTGATTCGTTTGAGGGATTTCCCCCATCCAGGATTCCTGCGGAACGGAAAAGAACAGCATTTGTCGCATTTAAGCATCCTGACATTCCTAAATTTTCGATGCGGGATTCGAACATGACATCTAACTGCTTCGCAGAGTACTCTCTGGAGGATGTCAACAACATCAATTGGAAGAAGGCATTTATACGTTATATGCCCTTGAACAAGGATGCAAAAGTCGATGAAAGTGTTCTCACTACTTATTACGGCAGCAGCAAATAAAAAGGTTTGCTTAGAGTATCAAACAAAGAACTATCAGCTTACCAGCGTTTTTTGTTTGTGAAAACAACAAGTGGGCTCAATTCCAAGTTTTAAACATTATACATTTTATTCACTATGAACTGCCAAGAAAAATTCTCTGAGACTTACGGTCGGATGCCCGATGGCATCAGCTTTTCTCCGTACCGGATTTGTCCGATCGGGGCACATTCCGATCACAACCTCGGAAAGATTACCGGATTTGCAATCAACGCCGGCATCCACATCGCATTCAGCCCGAAGCATAACGGCGTCGTGGAGATGACCTCGCTTCAATTTCCGAAACGTGCGCAGTGGCATATCAAGGAAGTCGGGGGCAAGGTCAACGACTGGGCGGATTATCTGCGCGGAGCGACCTGGGCTCTGGCGAAAAAATATCCGCTGACGATCGGGCTCTGTGGAGTCATCGAAGGCTCCATGCCGATTGGCGGGCTCAGTTCATCGGCCGCCGTCATTCTTTCTTTTTTATGCGCTCTCTGCAAGGTCAACGGCATCAAACTTGGCGACCAGGAAATGATCGACATCGCATTCGACGCGGAAAAGAACTATGTCGGCGTGAACGTGGGCACGCTGGATCAGTCCTGCGAGGTCCTGAGCAGAAAAGACCATCTGCTCTACCTCGACTGCAAAGACAATCATTATAAGCTGATCCCGACTTCGCCATTAATGAAACCGTACAAGTTTGCAATATTCTTCAGCGGACTGGAGCACAGTCTCGCCGGTTCCAAATACAACATGCGCGTCGATGAACTCCGGTCCGGTGTCTATGCGCTTCAGGCGTTCTCGGGAATGGATTACGGCAAGTTCAATCAGGCGAATGCAAGAGATGTCAGTTTTGATATTTATCAGACCTACAAAGACCGGCTTCCGGTTCCCTGGCAGAAACGATGCGAACACTGGTACACGGAGTTCAAGCGCGTGGAAGCCGGTGCGGACGCCTGGCGCAGAGGCGATCTTGAGGAATACGGCAGATTGAGCTTTGAGTCCGGGTGGAGCAGCATTCATAATTGGGAATCCGGTGCCCCGGAACAGATCAAGCTCTACGAGATCATGACCGAGACGGCTGGAATCTACGGCGGACGTTTTTCAGGCGCAGGGTTCAAGGGATGCTGCATAGCGCTGATCAATCCGGACAAAGCCGGAAATATCGAGGAAGAAGTCGAAAGAAAGTATCTGGCGGCATTTCCCGAGATGAAGGGGAAATACTGTTTCTATCTGTGCGAAAGCGCGGACGGACTCGGAGCGATATTATGAAATGTCTGATCCTGGCGGCCGGGTATGCCACAAGATTATACCCGCTTACCGAAAACTTCCCAAAACCGCTGCTGAAGGTACAGGACAAGCCGATCCTCGACTGGTTGCTGGAGGATATCAATGGCGCAGGAATTGTCGACCAATATGCAGTCATCACGAATCATAAGTTTGCGGAGCATTTTCATGCATGGGCATCGGCGCATCCTCTCCCCATCACAGTCCTTGATGATGGTACGGAGACCAATGAAACCCGCCTTGGCGCAGTTCGGGATATCCAGTTCGTGATTGATGCGCTCGGTCTGAACGAAGATCTGCTCGTCATTGCCGGAGATAACCTGCTGAATTTCAGTCTCCGGGGATTCATCCGATATGCGCAGGAGAAGAAGACGACGTGCGTCATGCGCTATTGGGAACCGGATGTGAACAAGCTTCACAAGACCGGCGTGGCGGAAGTCGATGATTCGGATCGGATTGTAGGCATGGAAGAAAAACCCGCCAATCCGAAAAGCAACTGGTGCACTCCGCCATTTTATATCTACAAAGCCGCGGATGTTCCGCTTGTGAAAAAAGGCATTGAATCGCATTGCGGCGTTGATGCTCCCGGAAGTTTTATTGCATGGCTTTGTACCCAAACAACTGTTCATGCATATAAGATGCCCGGACAACGATTTGACATCGGAAATTTGGAAAGCTATCACCTTGTGCAAGAAACATACAAGGGAATTGAGTAATAAATTATAACCTTTCCACCTCGAATTGAGGTTGAATGAACAACATAACACTGGAATCGATCAAATGAATATTGCAATAGCCGGAACCGGTTACGTCGGCCTGTCGCTGGCCGTTCTCCTTGCACAAAACAACCACGTTGTTGCGGTGGATATTCTCCCGGAAAAGGTGGAAAAACTGAACAAATGGATCAGCCCGATCCAGGACGACTATATCGAGAAATATCTTTCCGAGGCGAAAGAGGGAAAACGCAAACTGGACCTGACGGCAACGACGGATGCGGCAAGCGCTTATGCATCCGCGGATTTCGTCATCATTGCCGCGCCGACGAACTATGACCCGCAGAAAAACTTTTTCGACTGCAGCGCGGTCGAAAGTGTGATCAAACTGGTGCTGGAATCATCGCAAAAGGCTGTCATGATCATCAAGTCGACGATCCCGGTGGGATACACCCGTTCCGTGCGGGAGAAGTTCAACACCGACCGCATTATGTTCAGTCCGGAATTCCTGCGGGAAAGCAAGGCGCTGTACGATAATCTTTATCCGAGCCGCATCATTGTCGGGTGTGATGACAAAACACGCCCTGCGGCGGAAACATTCGCACATCTGCTTCACGAGGGAGCCGAAAAGAAAGACATCCCGACGCTTTTCATGGATTTTACGGAGGCCGAAGCCGTCAAACTGTTCGCCAATACGTATCTGGCACTCCGCGTGTCGTATTTCAATGAACTGGACACCTATGCGGAAGTCAAGGGACTGAATACGAAAAACATCATTGACGGCGTTTGCCTCGATCCCCGCATCGGCACGCAGTATAACAACCCGTCGTTCGGATACGGTGGGTATTGCCTGCCGAAAGATACCAAGCAGCTCCTCGCAAATTATCAGGACGTGCCGGAAAACCTGATCCAGGCGATCGTGGAATCCAACCGTACGCGCAAGGACTTCATTGCGGACCGCGTGCTGGAAAAAGCCGGATACTACACCGCAAACAGCATGTGGAATGCCGAAAAGGAACGTCCGCTCATCGTCGGAGTCTTCCGCCTGACCATGAAGGCAAATTCCGACAACTTCCGGCAGTCTTCGATCCAGGGTATCATGAAACGCATCAAGGCAAAAGGGGCAACGACGATCATCTACGAACCCACCCTGCCCGATGGCGCCTCGTTCTTCGGTTCGCTCGTAGTCAACGACATCGAAAAATTCAAGAAAAGCAGTGACGCCATCATCGCAAACCGATACGATCCGGTCCTTGAAGACGTCGAAGACAAAGTCTACACAAGAGACCTCTTCCGAAGAGATTGAATCAATTCGCTTAATATCACATGGTCTTTTTTGAAAGACGGTATTTCTGTCAATATATTGACGATAGGTTTGGATTTATGGACAAATCTGCTTGTGCGAATGAAGAAATGAGCGCAAGCAAGCAAGCAAGCAAGCAAGCAAGCAAGCAAGCAAGCAAGCAAGCAAGCAAGCAAGCAAGCAAGCAAGCAAGCAAGCAAGCAAGTGGACAGACCGTCTTCGCCAAACGCTTAGACGGTCTGTTGTTTCGACACTTCTGATTTTGTCTTTTCTTTCCTCGGGCTTTTTTCTTTCCGCGACAGAAACAAAACTTCAAGACAGCCCCGTTCCTTCTGCCGTACCCGTTGTAACCCCGGAAGAGGCGGAGAAGCTGAATGATTTTGCTATTTTCCTGACAACAGTGCCCGTTACTATTGTTGAAGGCGAGATTACGGAACGTTCCGAATTGCCTGATCCGGAGAAATCCGATTATCCCAATTGCCGTTTTACGGTTCATTTTAATGGAAATACGATTAAATCCGGGGAACCTTGCCCCAAGGAGCTTTCCCTGATTGTTGAAGGCTTTGAGAATTATCACATCCTGCCATATAACAATATAAAACCGGGGGATAAGGTTCTGTGTACTATTTTCCCTTTCGATCAATTGCCGGAGGATTATCAATCGACACAGCAGGCAGATGATTTGGAACTCTTTCTTCTTGAGAGCTATTATGTAATAGACATTAAGACTATCCGGGGCTTTTCGGACGATGAATTGATGCCAAGATCAGGCATTTACTTCTCTGACGGAAATGATGAATATATCTCCATTTTTGACCGTCATATCAATCCTCCGATCCCCGATGAAACGAAAAAAGAACAGGAGACTTTGATTGAGCATGATTTGAGCAAAATGCTCCAGTTGCTTGAGGGACTTGATGAAGGCAGGATCAATAGAATTAATGAGAGTTTCTCCGAGGCGTGGAACAGAGAACAGAAAAAGGATTCATCGGGGTATAACAGAATCAGTAATTATATCGTTTGGCGGAATATTGACAATTCGTTCTGGTGTCTTCCAATAGACTATACATTGTTGCCGAAAACAGAACCCCTCTCCGAAGAGACCATACATTTCTTTATGGATTTGAGAGATGTTCTGGAATCAAATGGAGTATCGTTGATCGTTTCTCTTGTTCCTGACATGTATTCCATTTCGTCCCGTGTGATAAACAGGGAGTTTCTCAACGTCCCGGATGTGCAAACGGTGACAGTTACGAAACAGCTTTTGGAACATGGAATCGAAACGATTTACGTATCCGATGAATTACTTGAGAACTACAACAGATTCCCATTTGCTTTTTTCTATCCGAAAGACAATCACCCTTCCGATACCGTGCAAGATATTGCAAGTGACATCCTGGCAAAAAGAATTGCACGTTTTAAGCCTTTCAACCGGCAAATGGATCTTGATCCCAATCTTTTCGAAATCAGACAAATGCCACATGTTTTTGGAGATCAGGAGAAATATATGTGGCCTTCCAAATGCGACATAGGCAGAATGGAACCCCGAACAGCGTACAAAAACCGTGAAGTTTTTTACAACGGAAAAACAATACAGCCAGATTCCGAGTCCGAAATCCTGGTTGTTGGGAATAGCTATATTAGAACCCCCATGGAATCTCCCTGTTCGTTGCCGACCCTTTTATCCTATAAAACAGGCTATTCGATTGATTCAATCCTTTTAACCAGCAATGGGCCTTTTGTGCAGTTTCCCAAAATGCTTCTTTCCAATCCGGAACGGTATCTGAAAAAAAAGAAAACACTTATTTTTCAAGTCGGGCTTAAACACCTTTTTGATTATTCCCATCAGATTTCAAATATCAGAGAAATTGATGAAACACTTCTTTTACTTAAGCAAAAAAAGCTTTTACTGACTTTTGTTCCAAATGAAAATGAAGCTTTTGATTTTAGTGATGATGAAGCGCTGAAAAAACTTGACAATCCTCATCTCTACTCCATGGAGGCATCAGCCGGGAAAAAAGATGTCGCTCATATCATCCTGCCCCAGGAAAAATTAGACTCAAATAAACAGGTCGTTTGTCTAATTCCTTGTGTCGCCTCCAAGTCGGATTCTCCGATTCATCTGGAAGTTAATGGATTGTCAGCGGTTATTCCGATCTATTATACGCAACCGAACTATGTTCCTTTGTCATTCATCCTGCCGCCAGGCACAACAGAAATAAACGTTTCTGCTTTTTCTTCGTCTGAGAATGCATTATTCTTCGCTCTTTCCAATATTCAAATATACCAATGAGTTCTCATAATCAGTCGCTGCAGAAGAATCGCAAGATGATTACAGGATAACTCTCAGACAAAAAGATGTGAACAATCACGTTTGAACTACATCGTCCTGTCCTCTATAAAATATGCATTTAATCGCAACACGCAAATAGTCTAACAAGGAGCTTGGTATGGGGAAAAAAATACTTATGTTGGGCGCCCCCGCATCACAAATTCCAATCATACAAACAGCAAAAAAAATGGGGTTATATGTTGGAATCATTGATATTAACCCTGCAGCAGAGGCTGTTCCGTATGCAAATGAATCCTTTCAGTGCAGCTTAAAGGATTTTGATCACCTTCTTTCAATCGCAAATTCTTTTCATCCCGACGGAATCGTAACAGGAGCATGTGATGCCGGGGTTGTTGCATCTTCATATTTGTGTAGCGAATTGGGATTGCCAGGTCATAGTCCTGAGACAGCAATCAATGCAACGAACAAACTCAAAATGCTTAAAGCTTTTGAAAAAAACAATGTTGCACACCCCATGTTCCAAGTTGCAAACAAGGACAATATTGATACTTTCAAAATGACTATTCCTTATCCCGCTATTTCCAAACCTGTAGACAACTCCGGAAGCAGGGGAATTTGCTTTATCGAGAATGAGTCACAATTAAATGAAGCTTTGCTTTACAGTGTAAAGTCCAGCACATCGGGAGATATTCTTGTCGAGGAATATATGTCGGGACCAGAAGTAAGCGTGGAAGTAATCGTTATTAATGGTGTTCCGCACGTTTTGCAAATCACGGACAAAATAACTTCAGGACAACCATACTTTTTCGAAATTGGACATTCCCAGCCCTCATCTTTGCCAGATGAAACAAAAAACAGAATACGAGAATTGGCAAAACAGGCTTGTATTGCTGTCGGAATTCAAAACAGTCCTGCTCATGTCGAAATAAAGATCACCGAAAATGGTCCGAAAATGGTTGAATTAGGCGCAAGAATGGGCGGAGATTGCATTTCAACATATTTACTAAACACATCGGTGAAGGGGTTTGCGTTTGCAGAAACGGCTATTCGAATCGCTCTCGGGGAACCAATTGAAAATATATCATATGATGAGAGCGGCAATGCAGCAGCAGTGCGCTTTATCCTTGCACAAGAAGGAACGATCCAATCAATTACAGGGGTCGAAGAAGCACAAAAGATAGAAGGAGTAATTCTTCTTCAAATATCTGCTGGCGAAGGACAACATTATCAGAAAACGGTTGATAATGCATCAAGAATAGGTTTTGTGGTGGCAAAGGGAAAAACAACTGAAGAGGCTCTTGCCATTTGCGAAAAGTCAATTGATTCCATCTGTATTCAATATACTAAGTCAGGTGTGTGATTATGGTGAAAGTTATTGTTGCACAGGCAGACGATTATGACGAGTACTATAGAATAAGGAGTAGTCCGGCCGATATTTATTGGAATGGACATTTATCCAAACCTGATTATGAGAGTTTCAAAAAGATATTCCTGACGCGAATCCAAAATGCACCGTTCGATAATCCAGGAGATGGAAAAATCTTTCTTGTTCAAAACGAGGAAAAGATCAACGTTGGTTTTACACAGTTAATAAGACGTGAAGATTGCATCGAAATAGGATATTCTATTATAGAAGAATTTCAAAAGAGAGGATATGCTACAGAGGCGCTCAAATTAACAATTCCATTGGCTCAGTATTATTTCAAAAAGGTTATAGTATGTATTCGAGATGATAATACTGCCTCTCAAAAGGTTGCCATAAAAAATCATTTTACGAGAACGGACTTATATGTTGTCAAGAACTATCCCAATACGGGGAATGTTAAGCTTAGGACATACCAATACGGTATTAATCCTATAGTATCAGAACAGACAATGTAACTCTTTGTACATAATCACTTTTTTCAAAGAAAGGTGCCTTAAAGAAAAGACACTATGGAACTGACAAGAAAACAATTTGAATATTTAGAAAGTTTTTTTCAAAACGCAATTCCATCATCCACTGTAGACCCGGCTCAAAAAGAACTTGAGTCGCTCGGAATTATTCAAAACGGCAAGATCACTGGGGCCGGGATAGCGGTATTAGAACAATATCGTGTCAAACGGGCTGTTTTCATAGCAGCCGGTTTTGGGAAAAGGCTTGCGCCCATTACGATCAATACCCCCAAGCCCCTTGTTCGAGTTCACGGAGTACGTATCATTGACCGACTAATCGATGCCTGCTTAAAAGCTGATATTCAGGAAATATATATCGTCAGGGGGTACCTCGGGGAACAGTTCGACCAGCTTCTTTACAAATATCCGATGATTCATTTTATGGACAATCCTCTTTACAATGAAGCCAACAATATCAGTTCAGCACTTATTGCACGCGATATTCTTTCGGGAGCATACGTCTTCGAGGCGGATTTATTGCTCAGCAATCCTCAAATCATAAAAAAATATCAATACACCTCAAATTTCCTTGCAATAAAAAAAGACCAAACCGACGACTGGTGCTTCCGAGTCAAAGACAATAGGATTGTTGAGGAGAAAAGAAGCGGAAGTGGCGATGATATATGGCAAATGGTCGGTATTTCCTATTGGACGGATAAAGACGGTCTCAATCTTTCAAAGGACATTCCCAGTATCTATCATGCCGCTGGGGGCAAGGACAGATACTGGGAACAAGTTCCGCTAGTTTTTTGCAAAGAAAACTATTCTGTCGAGATTCGCGAATGTCAAGAGAAGGATATCGTTGAAATCGACACATTCGATGAATTGAAGGCAATTGACAAATCCTATGTGGTTTGATCCTTATCATTATTCTCATAAAACACCTCGAAAGGCAAAAAATGAAACAAATCAAAAGAAATATTCTTTTGAATCCCGGTCCCGGGACCACAACCGATACAGTTAAATATTCTCAGGTCGTTCCTGATATATGTCCAAGAGAAAAAGAATTTGGCTCTCTGATGAAGGGGTTGCGTGAGGACCTGGTCAGAATCGTTCATGGCGACTTGGAGAAGTATACCAGCGTATTGTTCTGCGGCTCAGGTACAATCAACATTGATGTTTGTCTCAACAGTCTTCTTCCGGAAGGAAAAAAGATTCTCATTATAAACAATGGTGCGTATTCTACCCGTGCCGTAGAAATATGTCAGTATTATGGTTTGCCACATGTTGATCTTCAGTTTCCTGTTGACCAAATTCCTGATTTGGCAAAAATCGAAGAGGTGTTGAACTCTGATCCCAGTATAGCCATAGTCCATACCACGCATAATGAGACCGGCACAGGAATTCTGAATCCCATCCGTGAAATCGGAGCTGTTGTCCATAAGCATCAGGCGATATTTACTGTTGATACAACAAGTACCTATGCAATGAGACCTATTGATATTGAAAAAGACAATATTGATTTTTGCATGGCATCTGCACAAAAAGGTCTAATGGCTTTTACCGGATTGAGCTTCGTCGTCGGAAACAGAGCCATAATAGAAAAAAGCAAAGAGTATCCGAAACGGTCATATTATTGCAACTTGTATCTTCAATATGGTTTTTTCAAACGCACCGGAGAAATGCACTTCACACCGCCGGTACAAACCATTTATGCCGCAATTCAAGGGATCAAAGAGTATTGGGTCGAAGGGGAGGAAGCGAAATGGAAAAGGCACACAAGAGTATTCGATGCAATCAACAAAGGATTGGATGAATTGGGCTTCAAGCAGGTAATCAAACCGGAATGGCGTGCCGGCCTGGTCTCATCCGCAATTTATCCTGATGACCCGAATTGGAGTTTCGAAAAGGTCCATGATTATTGTTATGAGCGTGGTTTCACCATTTATCCGGGCAAGATCAGCACAACCAACACATTCAGACTTTGTGCTTTAGGAGCAATTGATGAAGGGGACATCCTTGAGTTCTTCAAAGTTTTCAGGGATGCTCTGGCGTTTTGCAACGTAAGCGTCCCTGTGACATACAACTAACAGAAAGTTTCACAAAATGAAAACGGTTTATACCTGCTTTTGCACTGACGTTATTCATGAAGGCCATCTCAATATCATCAACGAAGCCCGAAAACGGGGGAAAGTTATTGTGGGTTGTCTTTCGGATTCGGCTTTGATCCGATATAACAGGTTCCCAACGATCAGTCAGGATGAAAGAGTCAGACTGTATCAGGGAATTGAAGGCGTGGATGAGGTCGTGATTCAGAACACGATGCATTATGATGATGTAATCAAGCGACTTAAACCTGATTATGTGATCCATGGAGACAACTGGGAAAATGGTCCTGGAAGAGCGCTGCGTTCACACGTCGAGAATCTTTTGAAAAGTTATGGCGGGGAATTAATTGATATTCCATACACCCGCAATGAACGTGTAAAAAAAGTAGATCTTCAACTCAAAGAAAAGCTGGCAATGCCGGAATACAGGAGAAAACGCCTTCGCCAACTTATAGAAATGACTCCTGTTGTTAAAGCCATGGAAGCGCACAGTGGGTTGACAGGTCTGATCGTGGAAAAAACCGTAGTTGAAGAGGATAATGGGAAACTGGATCAATTTGATGCAATGTGGATTTCCTCGCTCTGCGATTCGACAGCGAAGGGGAAGCCCGATATCGAATTGGTAGATATGACTTCCCGGTTCCGTACCATTTACGACATTTTGGAGGTAACGACAAAACCAATCATATTTGACGGTGATACGGGCGGGCTTACGGAACATTTCGTCTATACTGTAAGATCATTGGAACGAATGGGGGTAAGCGCTATTATTATCGAAGATAAAAAAGGGCTGAAAAAGAACAGCTTGTTCGGCACAGAAGTCGAGCAGACCCAGGCAACTATTGAAGAATTCAGCGAAAAAATTGCTGCCGGAAAGAAAGCACAATTGACAGATGATTTCATGATCATTGCTCGAATTGAGTCTCTGATCCTTGAAAAAGGAATGGAAGATGCTTTGAACCGGGCTGAAGCTTTTGTCAAAGCGGGTGCAGATGGAATCATGATCCATAGTCGCAGGAAAGATCCGGATGAAATACTTGAATTCTGTGACAGGTTCCGATCCGAAGATAAGATCACGCCGATTGTTGTTGTCCCCAGTTCTTTCAATACTATTACCGAAAAAGAATTGTCGGAACATGGTGTTAATATCGTGATTTATGCCAATCAACTGACAAGAAGTGCATTCCCGGCTATGCAACAAACGGCGGAAGACATCCTTCGCTATCACAGAGCAAAAGAAGTAGATGATCGGCTGATGCCAATTAAAAAAATCATTACTCTTATTGACGAAATTTGAGGTGTCATATGAATGTCGAGCGATTTGTCAAAATCCTTGATGCCGATTTCTATACGGGTGTGCCTGACAGCCAACTAAAGGCTCTCTGTAATTACTTGATGCACACGTATGGGATTGCTCCCAAACATCATATCATTGCTGCTAACGAGGGCAACTGCACGGCACTGGCCGCGGGGTATCACCTTGCTACGGGAAAAGTTCCGGTCGTCTACATGCAGAACAGCGGGGAAGGCAATATCATCAACCCCGTCGCCAGTCTGCTCAATGACAAAGTCTACGCCATCCCGGTCATTTTCGTGATCGGGTGGCGTGGAGAACCCGGTATCCACGATGAGCCACAGCACATCTATCAGGGCGAAGTGACCGTAAAACTCTTGGAGGACATGGACATCAAAACCTTTATCATCGGCAAGGAAACGACCGACGATGAGGTCGCAAATGCCATGACCGAATTCAAAAAGATTCTGTCCGCCGGCAAGGATGTCGCATTCGTCATCAGAAAAGGTGCGCTAAACTACGATGAAAAGGTCGTTTATGTAAACCGGAACACGATGAAACGCGAGGAGATCATACGGCACATCGTGGCGGCTTCCGGCGAGGATCCAATCGTCAGCACGACCGGCAAGGCCAGCCGCGAATTGTTTGAGATTCGTGAAGCGAACCAACAGAGCCACAAATACGATTTCCTGACCGTTGGTTCCATGGGCCACAGCAGTTCAATCGCACTCGGCGTAGCGCTGAACAAACCGGGGCAAAAAGTTTGGTGCATTGACGGCGACGGTGCCGTCCTGATGCACATGGGAGCCTTGGCGATTATCGGGGCAAACAAACCGAACAACCTGATTCATGTCGTGATCAACAACGGCGCTCATGAAACCGTCGGTGGCATGCCGACCGTAGCCGAACAAATCGACCTCGTCGCAATCGCAAAAGCCTGCGGATACCCGAACGCCGTTTCCGTTGACTCATTTGAAGAACTGGACGAAGCTTTGCAAACGGCCAGGTCAGGCAACGAATTGACCTTGATTGAAGTTAAATGTTCCATCGGCGCCCGTGATGACCTCGGCAGGCCGACAACAACGGCAATGGAGAACAAACGGAATTTCATGAAGCGTTTGGTTGAACGCTGAACTATGCATTTCATTTTCGGCTTACTGTCTTGTCTTTTGGGCAAGTCATGAATATTGTTTTTGTTCTGCTTTGACAGCAAATAAATTGATATTGTTTTTTTCCCCTCGTTTTCATTTCCTAAAGGCATCGCTTAAATCATGAAAATACTTTTGTTTCTGATGGACTTATGCTATCGCATGAGCAACAACTACTGGATATCCATTATCCTCTTCACCATATTCACAAAAATCCTTCTTCTGCCGATTACGCTTTGGTGTCAGAAGAATTGTGTTACGATGGTGAGGATCATGCCTTTGGTGAACAAAGTTAAAATTCAATATTTTGGCGATGAAGATACGATTTCGGAAAAACAGCAGCAGATTTTTAAGAAAGAACACTATCATCCTCTTTTAAGTTTAATTCCTCTTGCCGTTCAAATCGTAATCTTGATGGGACTTATTTCCGTTATTCATCAAATTGCAGACTCCGGGCAAAACGCGGCATTGGGATTCATTCCGATCAAAGAAGGCAGCTGGTATCTTATATGGCCACTTGCGGCCGGTTTCTCCGCGTTCCTTTTGGGACAGGCTCAAAACAGAATCAATCCTCTCCAAAAAGAACAAAGCAGATTATCACAGGCAATTACAAACTGGATTTCCATTCTGTTGTCCTTTTTTCTTGGCATCTATGTTGCAACAGGCGTCATTCTTTACTGGATATGCAGCAATCTGCTTACGATTCCGCTTCAGGTACTCTGCAATCTTTTGATCCCTCCGAAAAAATATGTCGACTATGAATTACTGTCAAGCACGAAGAAAGAACTGGATCATTTGAAAAATATGGGGAAAAAGATCCAGACGAAAGAGATGAAAAAAAGAGAAAAAGAAGACTATAAAAGTTTTTTTTCTATCGCAAACAAACATTTGGTTTTTTATTCGGAAGCAAGCGGATTCTACAAGTACTATCAGGCAGTGATTGAGTATTTGTTGAGTCATTCGACAATCGTGATACATTATGTTACGAATGATCCGAATGACCAAGTATTCGAACTGGCAAAAACCCAACACAAGATTAAACCGTATTATATCGGTCAAAAACGCCTGATTACTTTGATGATGAAAATGGATGCGGATATGGTCGTAATGACCACGCCGGATCTTGATAATTTCTACATCAAAAGGAGTTATATCAGGAAAGATGTTGAATATGTCTATATTCCCCATGCCATTGGCAGCACACACCTGACAACCAATGAGGGATGTTACGATCATTACGATTCCGTCCTGTGTACAGGGCAATTCCAAATTCAAGAACTCCGAGAATCCGAAAGAGTCTATGAAACCCCAAAGAAGAACTTGATTCCATATGGATTTGGTCTCCTCGACAATTTGATTGCTCAATATGAAAAGATGCAGACGAATCAGGTTGAAAACTCGAAGAAACGAATCCTGATTGCGCCGTCCTGGCAGAAAGACAATATTCTGGACTCCTGCTTAGATCAAATCCTCTCGGCACTTCTCGGGAAAGGTTATTTGATCATTGTCCGTCCTCACCCCGAATACAAGAAACGTTATGTTGCCAAAATGAACGCGATGATCGAAAGGTACAAGGACGTCTCCCGGGACGAGTTGATCATTGAAACTGATTTTTCGTCCAATGTGACGATTTTCACTGCAGATCTTGTCGTTACCGACTGGTCTGCAATTTCTTGCGAGTTTTCCTTCTCGACGTTAAAACCGACATTATTCATCAATACGCCGATGAAAATCATGAATAAGAATTACAAAAAAATCGAATTGGAACCGCTTGAGTTCTCGCTTCGAAAACAGATTGGCATCGAAATTGAACTGGATCATTTGAATCGGGTAGCAGACGTTGTGGCAGAATTATTCTCGAAACAGAATGAGTTTCATGACAGGATTCGTCAAGTTCGACAAGAAACTTTTTTCAACATTGGACACAGCGGAGAAGCCGGCGGGAAGTATATTATCCAGCGAATTATTGAAAAAGACAGGCTTAGAAAACAAGGGGAATCATAAGCTATACCACAAATGGAATAATTACTTTTTTATCACTTCACAAAATATATTGTTTTGCTTGTCAGACAGTTTTTGAACCATTACCAAATTTTTAATAAACAACTAAAACCATTCGATATGTTCAACTCCTCAACCAAGAAAGATTGAAACCATGAATGTTATCCTTGCCTATGTCGACCCTTCCGTAATGACGTACACGATTCAGGCTGTCGCCGGGGTAGTTATTGCTTTGGGCGCAGTAATCGGTGTTACATGGCGCATCATGAAGAAAAAAGCACAGAAAGTCCTCAAAATCGACGAAAACCAAAAGAAAGAAGTCGAAGATGACGTCCAGATCATTGAGGATAATCCGGCACAAAACGAACAGACTGATTCTGGAAAGTGATAATCTGGCTAAAACGGTTCAGTCTCATTGATAACCTCGCCTTTAACCTCGGCATGCCGGTCGAACGCATCGCCGTCAAAGGGTTTGCCGCAGCAGCCTTCATGGATTATTTGAAAACCTTGACCTGAAGCAATACGCTTAGTCAGTACGAGATTTTGGGCAGTCTTTTCATGGACAATCCAAAAACTCGTTTTTTTATCGTTTTGAGAATCTATAACGGCAGACGTCTTCCCTCAGCTTTTGACTATCAGAGCCGCTTAAAAAACTTTCATTTTAGGGAACAGGCTTGACATCCGGTCAATGTATAGGATCCATAAACATTTACACCTATCACGCCAATCAAGACAGTCCAGCCCCAAGGGGACGGGCAATATCATCATTATTATCGTCCGATGTCTCTTACACCTGACAACAGACGGGACATGATAAAAAAAAGAGTACAATAGGGTTTCACTAACTTTTATTTATTTCACGATTTCATTATGGAACACCATCTGGCGAAAGAGGAAGATTTCATTCTGAGAAAGGCGTCAATTCTTTTCCTGTATCTGCCCCTAATAGGACAATCAAGCGTTCGCGACAAGTATCTCCATGCTTTCCCGGAGATCAATTTCCGTTTGTTGATCAGCCGTAAGGTTCCTCTGCGAACCAAGCTGTTTCATCTTTTAGTCCTCCTTGGTTTATATCCAATTGCAAAGGATATATATCACAAATCCTTGGGATGTCAAGGCCCGGACGCGTAGATCTTCACAAATATCAACCGTAGCAAGGGATTCATGGAGCGTCTGGACTCTGAGACAGGCTTATGGATTCCAGGCAAAATCCCTCACCACGTATGAACCGGAGACGGTTCTCGCCGCGTATCGGCTCAGTTCAAGCCAAAAATGGTGGAACCGGTTTTATTCAAAACAAACAAAAAAAATGACAATAGAAAATTCAAAATCAAAATATCGATAATAGATGTCTTTTTTTCCTATTCCAGCTACTGATGTTTCCCAAATGATTACAATCCAGTTTAGACAAGTAATCTGTCTCAATTATTCTCAATCAAAAACAATGAGTTTTGGTATTACGAATGGTCTATTTTTTTAACCTCTACATCTTTTTCTTCTTCCCGGTTGCATTGCAGGCTTACTTCGCCTTAGCGAAGGAACTCCGCTACCGTACGGGAGCTAATTCTGTTTGTGCGAACAAAGTGAACACAAGCAGAGCAGAGGACATCCCGTCCTCGTCTGTCGCTCGGACGAGCATTGCTTCGCACAAATGGAAGGCGAGCGATCTTCGTGTAATCCGTTCGAATTGTTTTCGTATTTCCAAATCCCGGAATAGAGCATACACTCTCTATTCCGGGATTTCTGTTTTTTAAAATCAAGGTTCAGTGAAAAAATGAAACAACGAATCATTCCTGTTGCAATAATTGTTGCCCTGATTGCTTCCTTCATCATCATTGGCCGCAAGGAATTCGGTCACCATGATGATGTTCAGACGGTTCAAAGCGAAAGCTCCACGACCAACAGGAAACAAACGGTCTCTGTTCCTGAAACAACCCCTGTTACAGAAGTGAAGCCCGCAATCGGGTCCAAACCTGTCGCTGGAACTAAACCAGTGACCAGTCCAAAACCAGAGACCGAGGTAAAGTCAAAGACTGATACAAAAACCGCCGAAACAAAGCCTATGGAAGCAACCCCTGTGGCAGAAACAAAGACCAATAAGCCTGTGGCACAGACAAAGCCGGAAGAGAAATTCCTGCCTGCCGCTGTGCCAGTTCTCTCGCCAGAAGAAGCCTTGCTTTTAGTTCAAAAACAGGAAAAGGAACGTGAAGAAGCAAAAAAACGCGGATGGGTTTTTTATGAAGAAAGATTCTTTTCAGTGAAGAATGTTTCTTCTAATTCAAGTATTCAGCAAACTGTTAACTGGAACTACGTTGCAAAAGACAGCGATTCCGAGGCAACCGGAAATGCAAAGAAACAGGACTATTTTTCTATAAAAAGCGAAAAGCCTATTGAATATATCTTTTCAGAACCCCTGTATGAATATACCATCTACCAATATTCTCTGTGTTGCAGCGTCAAGGGAACCGGTATAGTTATTTTATCTCAAAAAGACGGTAAGGATCCTAAGGAATATTCCATCGATTCTAATGTATTTGAAACTTTTGTGTACACATTAGGAAATGGAGAGTCATTCAACACAAAAATAGTTCCATCAATTTCTTTCCAAGGAGACATCCAAGTTGAATCGGTTACTTTGCAACAAAAGGAAGTGAACAATCAGAGGACAGTTTGTCTTGGCACGATTGAGGAAATTTCTAACGTGCCCGACATAGAAAAGTCCAATTACCCCGACTGCTATTATACTGCAAAACTTGTAGTTAAGGACATCCTGGACGGGATGCCCGTTCCTCAAAACATCCAGTTGCTCATTCCGGCTTTTTTAGACAACAAGATTGATCCGCTGAGCACGATCATGAAAAAAGGAAATTGGAAAGTCTCAATCAGGCCTTTTTCACTTGCGACCAAAGAAGAACAGGAAATCGAACAGGTTGATGAAATCGAGTCATATCTGTTAACACCATATATTCTAAATGCGGCAAACTCCGATCGTATCCCTGAATTGACCGTAAGCGGGATCCCGATTTTAGAAGGAGAGAGTTATGTTTCTCCATTTGATAATCCTGTTAATCCCCCTCTTCCAGACAAATTTGCTGAGGACTCGAAACGCGAAATTGAAAAGGAACTCGCGAAAGTCAATGCAATTCTTAAACAGGCCGATGATGATCGGATCAATGACAGATTCCAATCTGCGTGGAACGAAAAACAAAAAGCGTACGAATCTTTGAATTCCAGGACGATTTGGGCAAAGGAGCAGAATTCCTTCTTTGCCCTTCCGAAGAATTGGGAGTTTATTCCGTCCGCTCGGATTACCGAAGGCAACCTTGATGCGGTCACTGAACTTGACCGCCTGTTTAAGTCGAACGGGATTCAATTGATTATTCAGATCGTTCCTGATTATCGCGATATTGCGGCATTGGTCCTGAATCCTGAATTTCAAAAATATGGAGATCAAAGATCCGCAAGAGTTGCAAAACTGCTTCTTGAACGCGGCGTTGAAGCACAGTATATTTCCGATGAACTTGTCAAAAACGCATTCAATTACGAACGTCTGTTCTTTTATCCCGGCGACTTTCATCCGGATGCAGGAGGGATAGATGTAATGACCAGTTTGATTGCAAAAAGACTTGAAAAGTTTGGTGACTTGATACCCAGGGACCTGGATCCGAATCTTTTCTCACGGGAAAACAGGGATACGGGTTTTAAGGATGCTCTCAAATGGCCTGAAGGAGTCGATATTGGTTCTCATGAAGCAGGCTCTGTCGTTCAAGCTCCGTATATCCTGTACAACAAAAAGATACTTGATTCCAATCCCAAATCTAAAATCCTTGTTTTCGGCAACAGCTTTACCCAGGAGCCAATGACTCGAAACGCATATATCTCGTATCTTGCCCCAAAGATCTTGCATGCCTGTACGTGTCGTTCAATGGGGGGAGTAAGTGCCCTGACAACTCTTCCCCAGTTGTTCCTCGCGGATGCCGAAAAGTTTTTAAAGAACAAATCAATCGCCGTTTTACCAATCAGTATCACATATCTTACCGACAACAGATATGCACTTCCGAATGTTGCAAAAGCCGATGAGATGCTGAAGAACGCAAGCAAATCGAAGTTTATCACAAGCCTTCCCCTTAAAATAAACGATTCTCCTCTTTTTCCATCATCTTTTGACTTTTCCTATAAGTTTCTTCCTGATTACCTCCCGCTTCGGACTTCTTGTGTTGCCTTATCAGAATCGAATCCGATAATAGCATTTTCTATCCCTGATGAAACGAACGCAAAAACAGTTCGCATTTCTATTCAACCTCTTTACTCTTACGGTGTCTCTATTTTCGTCAATGGGAAATCCTGTGATTTGCCATCCAGATATGACCCGAAATGGGAAATTCTTGAATTTGACATAGATAACAACCAGAAAACAATTTCCATAGAATTGGATTTTGACAAATGCTCATCCCCCGATGCGAAAGTTCTTATAGGGAATATTTCACTTTTTGAGTAGGGCTTTTCTCTCATGGTCTTTTCATCCTATCTCTTCATCTTTTTCTTCCTGCCGCTGGCGCTGCTCGGGTACTATGCCGCGCCGAAGAAATTGCGTCATCTCACGCTGACGATCTTCAGCTACATCTTCTACGGATGGGCGAACCCGTGGTTCTGCCTGCTGATGCTGTTCAACACGAGCGTGGACTACACGAACGGCCGTTTGATGGGCGCGTATCCGGCGAGGAAGAAGCTGTTCGTCACGATCTCCATCGTCTGCGACCTGGCGATCCTCGGCTTCTTCAAGTACTTCAACTTCGGCCTCGACAACTACAACGCGACGATGGCGGCGCTGGGCATCACGAAGGCGCAGTATCTTGGTTTCTTCCGCGTGGTCCTGCCGCTCGGCATCAGCTTCTACACGTTCCAGAGCATGAGCTACGTGATCGACGTCTACCGCGGCGATGCAAAAGTCGTCACGAACTTCATCGACTACGCCTGCTACGTGTCGATGTTCCCGCAGCTCGTCGCCGGCCCGATCATCCGGTTTCAGGACGTGGCGGATCAGCTCCGCGAACGTACGCTGACCTGGGAGAAATTCGCGCGCGGCACCTCGTTCTTCATGCTCGGCATGGCGAAGAAGGTCCTGCTGGCGAACCCGTGCGGCAAGATCGCGGACACCACGTTCAACACGGGCGACCTCAGCTGTTTCGACGCCTGGTACGGCGCGGTCGCGTATGCGTTCCAGATTTACTTCGACTTCAGCGGCTATTCGGACATGGCGATCGGCCTGGGGCTGATGCTCGGATTCGTGTTCGCGAAGAATTTCGATTCGCCGTACCGCTCGAAGTCGATCACGGAATTCTGGCGGCGGTGGCATCTGTCGCTTTCCACCTGGCTCCGCGATTACCTGTACATCCCGCTCGGCGGCAACCGCAAGGGCAGCGTCCGCACATACATCAACCTGGCGCTGGTTATGCTTCTCGGCGGGCTGTGGCACGGCGCAAGCTGGAACTTCCTGATCTGGGGCGGCATCCACGGCGGCTACCTCGCGTTCGAGCGCGCCCAGGGCAAGGAAAGCATCTATCACAAGCTCCCGGCGCTGCTGCAGATCGTCATCACGTTCTTCATCGTGCTGATCGCATGGGTGTTCTTCCGCGCCGACACGCTCCCGGATGCGGCACAATACCTCAAATGCATGTTCGGCGGCGCCACGCCGGGTCAGGGCGAAGCGGTTCGCGGCCTGATCTACAATCCGTACTACGTCGTGAACTTCATCCTCGCCGGCGTCACGATCTGGGCGCTGCCGCAGACGTGGGACTTCACACGGCGGCTTACCTGGCCGAAGATCGCGTGGTGCATCCTGCTGTTCTTCATTTCGCTCGTCGCGCTCACCACGCAGAGCTACAACCCGTTCATCTACTTCATCTTCTAAGGAGGCGCGATCATGTCCGAAGTGAAAAAAATCAAGCTCTCCCGCGAAGAGATCGCAAAACGCGAAATCGGCGTAACGGATGTTTCCAAGCCGCAGAAACTCTTCCTTTCCATCTTTTTCCTGCTTGTCATCGGCGTTTATCCGTGCATCCAATTTGTCTATTCCTCGCCGCTGAAGGAGATCCGCCCTGCCCCGACGGCGCAGAAGGCGTTCAAGCAGTACGAGACGGCGATTGAGGACACCTCGCTGCTGCGGGCGGTCCTGCTTACGCCCGCTCAGGAATTCCTCACGAAGTGTTTCCGAACCGGCAATGAAAAAGTCATCGTCGGAAAAGACGGCTGGCTGTTCTATTCCGGCGACTACGACTACCTCGTGAATCCGGGGTTCATGCAGGCCGGGCGCATGCACAAACGCGACCTCGCGGGAGCTCACCCGGACGCCGTCGCGGCAATCAGAAAATTTGCGGATGACCTCAAGGCGCGCGACATCCGCCTGATCCTGATCCCGGCGCCCGGGAAACCGCTGGTCTACGGCGACAAGCTGGGCGCAGGCGAAGACCGCAAGGGGAACAAATCCTATGACGAGTTCAAGAAACAAATGGAAGAGGCTGGCGTGACCGTGCTGGATTTCACAGACGATTTCATCGCCATGCGGAACGACGGCGTGGACTCCTACCTCAGGACCGACACGCACTGGACGCCCGCCGCCATGCAGCTGGCCGCGAAGAAGACGGCAGAAGCCATTGGCAACGCTGAGACCGACTCCGAAGCCGGAGCAAAAGCAGAAATCACGGCGCGCGGCGACATTGCGAACATGCTGAAGCTGCCGGATGTCGACGACATCTTCCCGAGGCAGACGGTCGAGGTCGTGCAGTACGATGTGGTGCAGGACCGCAATTCGGACGTTCTGCTGCTCGGCGACAGCTTTACCAACATCTTCTCGCTCGACGCGATGGGCTGGGGCACGCGTGCCGGATTCGCCGAAACACTCGCGCATGAGCTCGGACGCCCCATCGACGTGATCGCCCGCAACGACGCCGGAGCTCACGCCACACGCGACGTGCTGTCCGCCGAGTTTCTGCGCGGACGCGACCGCCTCAAAGGCAAGAAAGTCGTCGTGTGGGAGTTCGCCATCCGCGAGCTCGCAGTCGGCGACTGGACCGATTCCCCGCTCGAACTGAAGGAACGCGGCGAAAGCGACTTCCTTGCCATCGAAGAACCGAAGACGGTGACGGCCACGGTCCTGGCCGTGACCTCGGTCCCGAGGCCGCATTCCGCGCCGTACAAGGACCATGTAATGAGCCTGCATCTGGGCGACATCGACGGCTCCAACGAAGCGCTCGTTTACATCGCCAGCATGCGCGACAACGTCTGGACGGATGCCGCGCGCCTGCGAATCGGCGACACCGTGCAGATCGAGCTCAAACCGTGGGCGGACTTCGAGGACGAATACGGCAGCTGGAACCGAAGCGAATTCGACGACGACGATCTGCTGCTGCAGGACCCCTGCTGGGGCGAGATCGTTCCGAAATGAACAAATGAACTTGAAAAACCTTGACTGAAACAGAAAGGCTTCCGATATGAAAAAGATGTTTGCTTCCCTGTTGATGGTCCTCGGCATGAGCGCCGCCGTGTGCGCTGCCGAGGTTTCCGAGATTGCCTCAAAGGCCCTCGAAAAAGTCCAGTCCGGCACGATCACCATGAAAGGCGAGGACGGCTGGCTGTATTCGCGCAACGAGCTCTCCCACCTTGCGGCAGGCCCGCTCGCGGGCGGCAAGGTCGTGGAGCACTCCAAGGCCACGAAAAAAGACAACGCCGACCCGATCCCCGGGATTACGGACTTCAACGACCAGCTGAAGGAGATCGGCGTGAAACTGATCGTGGTGCCGGTCCCGCCGAAAGCCGACGCCGCGCCGTTCGGCGAGCTCAAAAAGGGCGACGCCATGGTGTTCCTGAAGCCGTTCTACGAGGAACTCCGCGCGAAGGGCGTCGAAGTGCTGGACCTCTCCGGCGTGTTCGAGAAATCCGAAGCGCCGGTCTACTGCAAGCAGGACGCCCACTGGAATCCCGAAGGCATCAAACTCGCGGTCGATGAGCTCGTCAAACTTATGAAACTCGACAAGGGCGACAAGAAGTTTGAAGTCGAAGACCAGAAGATCTCCATCGTCGGCGACCTCATGCTCTCGCTCGACAAGGACGCGAAGCCGAGCGAGGAAATCACGCTGCACACGGTCAAAGGCAATGTTTTCGCGGACGCTTCGCCGGTGCTGCTCCTCGGGGACAGCCACACGCTCGTCTTCTCCTCCGGCGGCGATATGCTCGCGGAGAAGTCCGGCCTCGGCGAAAACCTCGCCGCCGCGCTCGGCATGCCGGTCGAACGCATCGCGGTGAAAGGTTCCGCCGCGTCAGCCGTCCGCACGAACCTCTACCGCAAAGCCGCCAAGGACGCCGACTGGATCAAGGGCAAGAAATTCGTCATCTGGTGCTTCTCTGCCCGCGAGTTCACCGAATCCACCTCCGGCTGGCCGAAGGTCCCCGTGCTGAAAAAATAACGTCACATTCCGTTTCAAACAAAATTCAAATTCCGCCCCCGGAGTTCATCGCAACTCCAGGGGCTTTTTGTTTGAATACCCACCCGCCAAAGCCTGCCATAGCGAGAGCCGATCGGTACGGTATTGGCAGCTTACTTGTTCCCGAAAAGGATTCTGTCCGCCGGTTGTTTTTCGCGGGCTGGCCGGGAGATTCCTCAAGTCGCGGAAAGATTCTCCTTGACGAGTTGACTGCTGCCGGTCGATCACTTGAAGCTACGGCGCCTTATTTCAGTTTGCGTTTTTATAAAAATCGCCCCCCGGAACCGCTATGGATTCCGGGGGCCGAGTGTTTTTGGTTAAGAGGTTTCAGCTCAAGCGAGCATGCCGAGGCTCAGGCCGGCGGTCTTGCCATCGAGGTCGGCGAGGGAGGATGCGGAGGCATCCGCGAGGGCGTCCGCGCCATAGTTGCCAAGGCTCGGGCTGTCGCTCATCGCGAGGCTGTCGGAGGTCTCCGGCATGGCGAGTCTGCCGGCGGACTACAGGGCGTGACAGAACTTCGGCGCAATCTTCCGATGAATCCGGTCGGGGACTGGTTGAACAGGAAATACCGAAACATGTACAGCAAACCTGTACATTTTGAAGAAAAGCGTTTTTAGCCGTAATATACGCTGTTCCAGATGGTCTCCGGCATTGAACTTAGCGGGAAGCGTGATATATTGAATTCACGGGACAGGATTCCTGTCTTGTCCCAAGCATAAGCACAACGGCTGAAGTTTTGAAAATGATGGGGCTTCATCTGTTGGCGCAGTCAAATGCCGTTGTACATGAATCCAGCCCATATCGGAGGCATCAGACCGATTGAAGGGGGCCTTCTGTTTCAGGGGGAAATGAATGGAAGCGGAGACGGTCCTAATGCCGGGAGGAAGGATGTGCCCGGATTCATCATGTACTGCTTATGCTTTTTTTCTTAAGAATCGCCTCAGAACGGCATTTTCCGATCTTAAAGACTTGAAAAAGCATAATCAAGCGGTTATTTTATAAACAGGAAAACAGCTTTCTCCATTTCTTAACTATTCCCAAGCGAAGCATCCATCAAAGAAAGATTTGACAATGCTTCCATGCATAGATTTTGTCAGGTACAACACTCAAAGAAAAACCTTATGCCGGAAAAAAAGAATCAACAGTCCATACCACCTGAGAACACCGACATGCCTGCACGGGAGAATCCCGTGTGTGAAGCGGACCCGTCTTCCTGTAACGGGAAAAATGCCCCTCCCAATCGGCATTCTTTTTTTCTGGGATCCGTGTTCAAAAAGAACTCGAACAAACTGGATTCCGCAATTCCGGAAACAAAGTTCAAGAAAGGCTTCAAAAAGGGTTGGGCCGCGCTTGGCGCATTCTTGGAATCTTTGGATGAAGAAGCCCCGGAACCGTCTCCACCACCTGAAAAACCGTTGAAAGAATCCATTCAGGAGTTCATCGGGCGCTGTCGGAATCAAGAGAAGCGGAAAGCAATGCTGAAGGACTTCGGCGAATGGGGATTGACGATGTTCTTCCGCGGCACAGTGTATCTCTTTTTGTTCATCCTGACCATCTGGGGAACGATTTGGGCTTTGGATTTCAACGGAAATCACCGCATTAAGTTCTACCCGCCGGATGAAGTCGTGGACTACCTCACTGCCGAGCATGAAAGTCTGGAAGCGGCCGCTTATCAAATAACGCCATCAGCCGGCAAACAAGACAACATCCCGCTCGAACGGTTTAATTCCAAATGCATTGAGACTGTCAAGCCGATCAGGATTTATGCAGACAAGTACGGCATCTACCTCATGACCAGCAAGGGATGGTACAACGGCGAACACGGCATCTTCATCGCGAAGGACAAGGGGAAGATGCCGCCGGATATCAACTGGGGACTGATCGAGGGGCGGATTTATACCTATGCAATCTACGATTGAGGGTACCTTGAGATGATATCTTCCATGTACCACCGGATCTGCTGAGAACTTTTGCGCAGCCAATGCAAAGTCTGCCGTTTCAAAGATCAGCCCAGAAGCCCGAGACAGTTGCGTTGGCTGTTTTTATTCCGCTCCAGGATCATCGTGTATCAAGAGAGTAATCGCCCCCCGGAACCGCTATGGATTCCGGGGAGCGAGTGTTTTTGGTTAAGAGGTTTCAGCTCAAGCGAGCATGCCGAGGCTCAGGCCGGCGGTCTTGCCATCGAGGTCGGCGAGGGAGGATGCGGAGGCATCCGCGAGGGCGTCCGCGCCATAGTTGCCAAGGCTCGGGCTGTCGGTCATCGCGAGGCTGTCGGAGGTCTCCGGCATGGCAAGCGAGGAGGCATTCGAGGCGGCGAGAGGCGCGGAGTCCAGTCCGGACACACCGACGACATCCACTTTGTAATACGCGCTACTGCCTTTCTTCGCGTTCGTCGAGGTGACGCCAACGTAGAACTGACCGCCGGGCGCGGATTTCGCCTTCAGCTCGAAATCGACCAGTTCTGCAACATTGTCTTTGCTCTTGACCGTCTTGAGAGTTTTCAGCGTACCGTTTTTCTGGAGCCCGTAGATCACGAGGCTGACGGCATCCGTGGCAGTGACAGTCAGGGAAAGTTTCATCCCGGCATTCGCCTGAATCCTCACGACGTCGCTCTCATCGCCGGAACCGACGAAATTGATGTAGCCGTCATGATTGATTTCATCTTCCCCGGCGAGAACACCATCGAGGCGAAGCGGGTCGCCGGCATGCAGAGCCGCAGCGTTTTCGTCTTTCATGACATCCGCGTCGACCTTTTTGGTCTTGCTGTTATAATTGTTCGTGCCGAAGTCGCCGTCGGTATAGAAAAAACTGTCCGCATTGAGGCTCACATTGTAGTACGCGTTTTTGCCCTTCTTCGCGTCCGTGGACTGTACCGCGATGTAATATACGCCCTTGTCAAGTACGACCTGTTTCTTCAGGGCTCCGTCAGTGGCGGCCGCCTTGACGGAAAGGGTCAGTTTGCTGCTGGCGACCGCCATCTTCCCGCTTTTGTTCACGGTGTAGACGACGAGCTTGGCCGCACCGCCGGTTGTCTTGGCGAGGTCAAAACTGAGTTTTGCCGCGGACTTCAGTTCGATCTTGCGGAAGTCCGTTGCGTCGCCGAATCCGATGAAGTTGGTAAAGGTCGTACCCTCATCGTCTTTATGTTCGATGACGTTTTCCGGATCCGTGTCGATCCGGATGGCGCTTTTCCCGTCTTCGAGAAAACTGCCGTCGATGACGAGTGCCGCGGCATCAAGCACATCGGAGTTCCATACTGCATCCTGCTTCTTGTCGTACAGGTAGTTGTTGGCTCCGTTGTCGCAGTCGGTATAGAAGACGCTTGCCGAACTGACCTTCACCGAAAAGTCCGCATTCGTTCCCTTATCGGCGCTGAGCGCCTCCGCCTGAAGGTAATACGTCCCCTTTTCCAGCAGAACGCCGCTCAGATCGATGTCCTTTCCGTATTTCGTTTTTCCGCTGACGGACTTCGAGGCCACTTTTTTCTCCGTTTTCCGGCCACTCGCACTGGTGATGACCTGGATCACCGAGATCTTGATCTTGTCGGTCGTATTGACCGTGAACGTGTATTTCCCGCTGCAGTCGAATTCGATCCGGCGCAGGGAGAGGGTATCGCCGAGACCGACCCACCCGTTCGAGATGATGGTGCGGGGAGACTCCTGCACCGTCACGGTATATCGCTCGGAATCGGGCTTCGAAACATGAGCGATGCTGTTGTCCTCGTAGTCGGATTTGTAGAAGACGTCTCCGGCTATCGAGAATGTGATCGTATCCGCCGTATTCTGTCCGTCGGTACTCATGACGTACACTTTGTAGGTGCCTTTCGTCAGGATGAACTCCTTGTAATTGAGCTTCCCGTTCTTGACGGCGACGGAGCAGATCACTTTGTTGTGGGAATCACAGATCACCACCTGGGCATTGACTCTTCTTCCCGCTTCCGTGCCGATGAAATTGCCCGAGAGGCTGTATTTGCCGTAATCGACCTGAAAGCTCTTCGTGAAGTCGAGGCTGTATGTATCCCCGCCGTAAAATGCCTGAAAGTACGATTCGCGGCCCGTTGTCTTCACATTGAACGTGTTCTGGTAATAGTTGTCCGAGGGGCTTGCGTCTTCCGCATCGGAAAGAAGCTTCATTTCAAGCGTATGGGCCCCGGCGGAAAAGGTCCCGATTTTCATGTTTGCGAACTTCCTGCTGACGTCTGCCTGGAGTGGGTCCAGGGTGATGGTGCGGCAGAAATCGCCGTCGATGTAGACGGCCACGGAATACGCGTCGGAGAGGCCTTCTCCGCTGTTGGCGGTCGCGAAACTCAGGTAAAGTTCCTCATAATCGGGAAGCGTCTCCGACTGGACGGTATCGTCGAGTTCGATGGGTTCCGACGTAATGACCGCGCAGTCATACCATTTCGAATCCTTATAAAACCCAAGGTCGTATTGAGCCATTTTTTTCTCCGTGTGCTGTTTGGAAGATGAAACCGTTGTTTGCCCGAGACCGGCGCAATGCCGCAAACGGACCGGACACACCCTGTTCGAAGTTGCGGTCCTGATGTATTTGCGGCCGGGGCCACCCGTTGTGCAGGATCATCCGGGATTCATTCCGCGCTTCCCGCATGGCGCAGACGAATTCGCCGATGGCGGCATCCTCTCCTCGACTGTGAGACTCTGCTCCGCGATACCGCGTTCCGCATGCCGCCGGCAATCCTTTTCATCGCCGGAAACGTCTCCTTGAGGGGGGGTAAAAAATAATATACACTCACTCTCGCTTATTTACAAGCCGGAAGTGTCTTTTGAAGTGAAACTTGTCGATGTCCGGTCCGCCACCCCCTTTCAGAGGCGGCGGACCGAACGCTGAGATGTCTTTATGCAATGGATCCGAGTTTCAACAAGTCGGACTGGCCGTTCAACGATTCGATGCCGGAAACATCCGCGAGGGCGTCCGCACCGTAGTTGCCGAGACTCAGGCTGTCGGTCATGGCGAGGCTGTCGGAGGTCTCCGGCATGGCGAGCGAGCCAGTGGACTGTTCGGAGACATCGTCCCACTCGAGTGCACTCTTGTTTGCCACGTTGTACGTGTTGAGGGTCACGGAGTATTTCGCATATCCGCAGTTCTTGGCCGTGGTGGATTGAACGATGATGACGTAATTGTTGCCACCCATGAACGAGAGAGCGCCGGTCGAAATGCTGAACTTCCCATCCGCGTCCGCCGTTTCCTTTTTTTCGAAGATCTTTTTGGTCGTGTACGTCTTGCTGGTCTTCCTGACAATGCTGTAGATTCCGAACTTCACCGTCCCGTTGCCCGTTCCTTTGCATGTGAAGGCCGCGTTCACGGTGTCATCTGCGACTGTAAACCACTTGCAGTCCTTGACGTCGCCCAAGCAGACCCAGTCATCCTCAATTATGGGGTTATACGGGTTGGCTCTGGCACTCGTCAGTGTCCCGACCGTTGTCTTGTCGAGGGACTCGCTGGACACGCCTTTCGAACTGTTTTTCCAGTCGTCGTTATTGTTGATTTTGTCGATCTGGTCGAAGATCGCGGATTTTTTCGTGTTGAGTTCTACGGTGTAGAAGTAGGACTCGAAATTCTTGGCGACCTTGGAACTGAGTTTCATTTCAAACGCGTAGGAACCGGCTTTGAGATGGATTCGGGCCGATGTGTTTTTGTACGAACCGTTCTGCTTCAGGAGCGTCGTGGTCTGGATCTTTGTGGCATTGCCGTCCTTCACGGAGTAGAGATAGAAAAACGTTGCCGCCTGGGAACTGAGATCGAAACTGACGACGGCGTCGTGCTCGAGATTGAATCTCCGGCAGTCGGAGGTGTCGCCGAATCCGATCCAGTCATCCAAGGTGGTCAGGGTTATCGGGGCCAGAGTCAATGTTTCGGATGGAATGAAATCGGCGGTGGCCGGTTTGTCATCCGTTTTGTCGGTTCCTCCGGACGGTGCGAACTTGGATCCCTTGATATCCACGTTGTAGTAGCCCGTGCTGCCATCTTTCGCCAGGTATTCCGCCACAGCGTAATAGTGTACGTTCTCCCCGCGCATCGCATCGCTGAGCAGCAGAATCGGATTCGGATTCAAAAGAACGGGAGCATTTGTCTGTTGCGGATTGATTGTCTTCGACAGCAGTGTCTTGGTTTTGTATTTGTTTGCTGCGGTTTGTGTGACCTCGATGATCTTGAAACGCATTTTGCTCAGGGCGTCGACCGTGAGGGTCAACGCCGTATTGCGTTCCATCTTGAGTTCCACGACATCTGCCGTGTCGCCGGGGCCGACGTAGTTTTCGTATTCATCTTCGGGGCTTTCGGTGACGGAGCCGGCTTCGTCCACGTTGATGGAAGTTGTCTTATTGGTGATCGTGAATGTCCTGATCTTTCCGTTCAGGACCGTGCTGTTGTCCTTGAGCAGCCAGTTGTTCGTGTTGTCATCGGCGTCGGCATAAAGTTTGAGGTTGCCCTCTTTCAGGGACACGGTATAACTGTTATCCGCATACAGCACCGTGGACTCCATGCAGATGGCATACTGGCTTCCGCCATCGAACTGGATCTCGCCGATCTCCTTCGTCCCCGCCTTGAGACTGATCTTCCGGAGTCTCTTCAGGGTATACGTGCCGTCATCTTCCTCGATGAACTGATAGACGTAGAACTTTCCGCCGGCAGTGGTCGTGACCGTGAAGTTTGCGATCGCGCCGACATTGAACTTGAGAAGTTTGTAATCGACATGATCGTTGTGCCCGACCCAGTCTTCCACCAGAGTGACTTCGCCCTGTGCCCTCAATTCGGCACGGACTGTCTGGTCGATGGTCTCTTTTTTCATGGCGCCGATGTCGCCCAGCGGCCCTTTTTCCTCAAGTTCCGTTCCGTCGTCGTAGTGTCCGTTGCGCCCCTGGAAGATTTTTGATTTTTCGTCGAGGGTCACGCGGTAATAGGCCTGATCGTCGCTGTTCGCATTGGTGGGCGCCACGGAAATATAATAGGAAACGTTGTCCGGGATCGTCGTGTCTTCTCCCGCAGATATCGGGAGATAGATCTGGTTGGTCGTGACGGTGTATCGTTTTGTTTTGCTGTTCAGCTTCGCCTTGGATGTCTGCAGCAGTTGCGTGATGCCGTCGACGACCCGGTAAAGGGAGAAGGTAACCGCGGCGGTGGCGGTGACGGAGAAACTTACATATGCGTCATCCTCGAAACGGATTTTCGCATAGTCTTTCTCATCGACGATGTCATTTTCCGTTCCGACGAAATTGTGGAATTCATTGTCCGTTTCGTCCTGATAGGTGACGCTGTCGAGTTCGTCCAGCAGGATTTCGTCGAGAGGCGTGATATTGTCGTACAGGTACGTGAAATGGGAATTCCCGTCCCTGCCGATCACGGTGAGGGCGAGCGTCCGGTCGTTCAGTTCGTCGTTCCTGCCGTTGTCGGCATTGTGGACGGCGAAAGACGAGTTTTCACTGAGAGTGAGTTTGTAGTACGCATGCCCGAGCTCCATGTCGTTTGCCTTCGGGGATTCCACGGAGTATGCGTACTGGACGCCGGCCTGGAGTTCGAGTTCAAGCCCTTTCGTTTCGATGCCCTCCTCCGACATGATCGAGGTCGACAGAAGCTGCTTCAGGGAGAACGTACCGTCGTTTGTTTCCAGTTCATAGACAGTGAACGTCGCATCGTCCGTTGCATCGAAGCCGAAGCAGACCGTCGCATCCGCATAAAGCGAGAAAAGGCAATAGTCGATCCGATCGCAGTATCCGACCCAGCCTTCGCCGATCATTCTGCCTTTCATGGTCGCGTTGAGGACCCCTAAACTGCCGACGGTCGCGCTCTGCGCGCCCTGAGTCGCCATATCGGTCCAGTCGTCATCCGCGCCATAGTGGAAGGCGATGGAGGTTTCTTCATTGGCCTTCACGGAGTAATATGCCTGACCGTCCGGGTTGGTGGACGCCACGGAAATGTAGTAGACCGCACTCTCCGCATCGCCATTGAGCAGGATGGGGTCGGTCGCGACGTAGAAGCTGTCCGACAACGGGTCTTCCGGAAGATCGACCGTCAGCAGCTCATTCAGGTTGTAATTGCCTTCGCTCCCGACGAGTTGGTAGAGCGTAAAACGCGCCGCGTCCGTGGCCGAGACGGAGAAACTCAGCAGGACTGGCTCGGCCAGTGCAACCTTCATGTAGTCGATCGGGTCGATTTTGTCGTTGTTCATCCCGACGAAGTTGGTCATGCCGACTTCATCGTCTTCCCCCCCCCCGTAGGAGACTTCGTCTTCATGGTCAAACTGGAACCAGTTTTCCTCCCATTCCTGATTGCTTTCGCTGTAAAGGAGAGACGGGGTGTTCAGATCCTCGTTGAGGGATTTGTTATCCCGGCTGACAGCCCAGTCGTTCCAGCCGTTGTCCGCATGTCTGTCGGGGCCGCCGGCGATGGTGAGAGTAAGCTCATTGTCGCTGGACATGTTCAGCGTGTACTGCCTGCCCTTGATCGTCTTCGTACCCTCCTTGATGGTGATGCCTCCGAACAAATCAAGCTCGTTTTCGGAGTTCACGATCTTGACCTCCTGGGTATCCAGGAATCCGGTCGCGTCCTGGATGAGCTTGTAGGTCCCGTTGGACTGGTCGATGTCTGCCGTGACGGTGTAGAAGCATTGAAAGGTTTCTGTTTTGGGTGCGAAGAAGGACGACAGGTCGTTGATGAAGTAGCCGTCTTCGGGTTCGCTCACGGAAATATTGAAGTCGACGATACCGGTTTTGAACGTGAGGGTGGAGCATTTGTACATGTTGCCGGTGATCTTGCCGCCGATGCTGAACGTGGTGTCCTTCACCTCGCCGCCGGATTCGACGGTCAGGACGGAGCCGTCGTACACGGTCGCTTTTTCGACGACCGCTCCGTCCCGGACCGTGGCGGAGCCGAAACAGTGTCCGGCGTCTGGTCCGGTGCCTGCTCCGAAGATCGCGCTGGTCATGGAGCCGTTGATCGAGGCATAGCCTCCGCTTATGATCTCGACGCCTTCGATCCGGGCGCCTTTGAAGACGAAGAGCTGGCCGCCGTCCTTCACGATGGTTTTGGACCCGCCGGTCACAGGGAAGACATATGCCCCGGAGGACAGGTTCAGCTCGCCGCCGTCGATGATGAATTCCCTGGCCGTGCCGTCCTCGTAGACGGTGGCCGAGCCGCCCCGGCTGACGGTTGCGCTGGAGACCCTGCCGGAAACAAACAGCTGGCCGCCGTCCTTGACGGTCACGATGGCCGCGGAGCCGCCGTTCATGACGGTGAGGCTGCCGCCCACGGTGGTATTGCTGGCCTTGCCGCCTTCGCTGACGACCATCGTACCCCCGGAAGAAATGATCGTCCCGGTCGCGGTGCCGCCGCCCTGGACGTACATGCCGTCGTTTTCTTCGATCGTTACATTTTCCAGAGGGGAGTTGTTGGCAAAGACCATGTGAATTGTGCTGGCTTCATTTTCCGGCATGTCGAGGGTACCTTTCGTGTTGAGTTTATGTTATGGTTCCATTGAGTTCGGGATCCGTGGGGATGGGGCGGACAGATCGGACAGGACGCTTTGGTCTTGGCTGGCTTATCGGTCTTATCGATTTCCGTTTCTCATCCTCAATAATTGGTGAAATATACCATACGAATGTGAAAATATCAAATCAATTTCGGCGGAGAATGCTTTTTTCTTTCTTTTTTTCAAAAAAACCATTGAGAATCGTCGACTTCCCTGTTTCCAGGCTGGGAAAGGCTGTTTTTTCTTGACAAACCCTTTGGTCCGGTATATATTAAGCCGAACGGGCCCGCGAGCTCCGAACCGTCGTCGCGGAGTCCGCGAAAACACATTTCACGGGGAGCATCCGGGGAAACGATCCCGGGCGCATTAGCAGGACACGGAACAAAACGACATGAAAATCGTCATCATACATGGACAGAGCCACAAAGGCTCCACATACCACGTCGCGCATGAACTGGCGGAAAAGGCCGGCGGGGAAATCACGGAATTCTTCCTGCCGCGGGACTTCGGCGAATTCTGCACGGGATGCAACACCTGTTTTTACGGGAGCGAGGCGGACTGCCCGCACGCAGCCAGGCTCGCGCCGATCTTAGCCGCGATGAACGCCGCGGACGTCATCATCCTCGCCAGCCCCGTCTATGTGTTCCATGTCACGGGCGCGATGAAGGCGTTCCTGGACCATTGCGGGCACCGGTGGATGGTCCACAGGCCGGATGGTTCCATGTTCCGGAAACAGGGCGTGTGCATCTGCACCACAGCTGGCGCAGGTGTGAAGTCCGCATTGAAGGACATGGCGGACAGTCTGTTTTTCTGGGGCGTCGCGAAAATCTACAGGTGCGGGATCGCCGTTGCCGCCGCCAACTGGGAAGGCGTCCGGGAAGGGAAAAGAAAAGCCATTGACCGGGCGACAACCAGGCTGGCCGGAAAGCTCGTGAGCCGAAATGGGAAAGTCACGCCGGGGCTGAAGACCAGAGCCTTTTTCCTCATCATGCACTTCGTCCAGCGAAAGGGGTTCGTAAGCAAAAGCGACGCCGCCTATTGGAAGGAAAAAGGCTGGACCGGAAGCGTGCGTCCGTGGCGGTGCGGCTGATCTGCCGCACATCCGTTTTTCTGCCGCCGAACCGGCACAAACCGTTCAGAAATCCCGGACAAAAAGGGCATAAAAATGGTGGATCCTGCCGGGTTCGAACCAGCGACCAAAGGTTTATGAGACCTCCGCTCTAACCACTGAGCTAAGGATCCACAAAAAAAGACTGCGGACCGCGTCGATTGAGCATGTCCGGGGAGAAAACTCCGTGATGCGGACCGGTTCGCGGCCAACTGCAACGGAGGGTTCCGAAGGTAAATAATATACTCTTTCCTTTTCAAAAAATCAAGCGCGGGGATACGAGGCGATGCTTTTTTTGCGGAAACAAGGCCGGGAAACCAGACCGGAGATTCTCTCTGTTACGGTCAAAAGCGGCAAGCGGGGAACGCAAAAGATCAGTGGCTTACCCCGATCACGGTCAGGATCAGCAGCACGGTCTCGATCAGATATGCGGCGGTGTCGAACGCCCTGCGGTCGAAATCGAGCGTGCCGTTTTCGGTGCGCTTCACCAGATACCATGTTGTCAGCCAAGTCAGCAGGAACATTCCCGCGGCGCCCCAGATGCGGCGGCTGATCAGGATGAAGAGCAGCATCAGAACGCAGCCCGCCACAGCGCCCTTCCGGCGTTCCCCGGCAGAAGTTCGGATCAGTTCCGTTCCGCACGGCGTCAACGCGGCGCTGAGCTCCTCACGCGCGAAATAGCCGCACAGCAGGACCGCAACCAGCCAATACGCGCCTCCGTCCCGCACGGCAGCCGCGACCATGATGGCACGGACCGCGAAGAAAATCGCGCCGAAGAACATCGGCTGGGAGGTGAACTTGTCGGGCGCCGCGTCGGCGGCCTTCGGGAAATACCGCAGGGAGAACAATGCCGCGCCGTTGAACCCGCGCCAGGCGGTCAGGATCTCCAGCAGGAACGCGACCAGGATGCCGGCGAACATGGCGCCGGCGAACGAACCGAACAGCCAGACGACGATCCATGCGGTCAGAGAACATGCCAGTCCGACGACAAGCCCGATCAGCGGGAAGAAGACCGGGAAATCCTCGGGGACCGATTTCGGCTCCGGCAGAAACGGCAGCTGGCGCCCGGTCGCGAGCATCCAGGCGGCGGTGATCTTTTCAATCGTGTCGTTCACGGTCGGCCTCCTTTGTATTTGCCGGGTCGGCGGCCTGTTCCGGCGGAACAGGAACAGGGGGGACCCAGCCGGTATGTTCGCAATATGCCTTCAGCATGGCTTCGCGGACGGTCTTTGCAAGCTGCTTCCGGTTCATGTTTCCCGGATGGATGAGCGGGAGGATGTAGACGTCGGCGGTGGACCGGCGGTTGCCGAGGAGCGCCCAAAGATGGGGCATGAAGGTCGCGTCGCCGTACCAGGCGGGGTGCATGTCGCCCTCCGCCGGATGATAGATGGAAATGATGGGCTGAACGGGGATATCCGTGCCGCAGACGGTCTCGAACGGCGTCGTTTTGAACTCCTTGAGCCCGGACCGCCCGTCGGATGTGGTCCCCTCGGGATAGACGATGAGCGGGACTTTCTTCCGCAGCGTGTCGCGGAACTGTTCCATCAGGTTTCCGGCGGACTGTTTGGAGTCGCGGTCGACCCAGATGGGACGGATCATGTCGGTGTACCAGCCGAGAACCGGCCAGGACTTGATCTCTTTCTTCGGGGTGAATCGCAACCCGAAAATGGATGCGTGCAGAAATATGTCGACGTAGCTCTGATGGTTCGCCACCACCAGGCCGCCGGTTTTCTGATACTCCGACGGGTCGCCGTGGACGATCGTGCGGATGCCGAGAATGCGCACGATGCCGCCACCCCAGTATTTCGTCTGGAGCGCCATGCGGCGGATGCTGTGGTCCTTCTCGTAGAGGTAGCGGATCGGGAGACAGTAGATGCCGTGCCAGCTGCCCCACAGGAAGAGGGCGATGACGCGGTAGATCCTGCGCAGAATCCGCATGGCTCAGTCCTCGGGGAACGTGATATTCGGGAAGAAATGCTTGTGGTAGCGGTCCGGCAGGCGCCACATATCGACCATCACGGGCAGGTCGATCGAGCCGAATTCGTAATCGTACGCCGGTTCGCCGAGCAGTTTCGCTCCGATCGTGATATAGCCTTTCAGGAGCGGAGGCATGGCCTCGCGGAGACGCGCGCGGTCCTGGCGGATGCTTTCGATCTCGGCCTCGTCCGGGCGGGGAAAGCTGAATTTCGGACGCGGCTTGAAATGCACGTCCGGGAAATAAAGCCCCTTGTCGCGCAGGGATTCGTAAACGGCCCAGGCAACCGCCGGATGGACGTCTTCCAGGCTCACGCAGCCGCAGAGGTAGCGGCAGCCCGACCTCAGCGTGATCGCGGCCATCCCGATCCACAGGATCGCCACCACGGCGCCGTTGCGATAGTCCTTGTCCACGCAGGAACGCCCCACCTCGATGATCCGGGGCACGTAGCGTTCGATTCCATTCACCTCGTACTCGCGGGCGGAATACATCTTCTCCGGGTCGTTGCCGGCCTGCCCGATCGCGCGGTACGTGCCAATCGGCATCCCGGTCGCCTTGTCGAAGGCGATCAGATGCGCCGCGCCTTCGTCGAACTCGTCCCGGTCGAACTGCGCATCCTTCGCGGAGTCAAGCCCGCGGTTCTGTTCGCAGTTGAACACCCGGTAGCGGAGTTTCTGTGCGGCGAATATCTCATCGTCGTTTTCCGCGAACTTAAGCAAATATGCGTCGTTCTCCGTCACGAGGGGCGGATTGATGATTCTCTGAAGCAGATTGTCGGTGTTGAAGTCCACGTTCGTTTCCTGCTGGCATGTTCGTGGTGCGTTGGGATTTCATATAATCTATCCCCGTTTTCTCGTTTTTCAATAGCCCCAGTCTTATTTTTTCCCTATTTTTTCAGAAAGCGGTGGCCTCGAACCATCTTTCCGAGCTCAACAAACAGGGCGGACCGCGTTTCGGTCCCGCGCAGGCGGCGATTCTCCCCGGAGGATGACGCCCCTTCCCCTTTTTCCGGCGGCGGCGAACCGTCGAAGCGGCGTTTTTTTCCGTGTTTTCCGGGATGCCGTCTTGAAAAACAGGGTAAATGATGGTATAGTTACGAAACGGCGCGGAAAAGAAGTCTCCGCAGCCCGAATATACAGAAATGCCGGAACACCATGAACGACTCCTCCTTCCTGATCCTTTTCATCGCGCTGACCGCATTGATGGCGGTGATCCCGTTTCTGCTCCGCAAATACCATATCCCGAACGTCATCTCCCTGCTGCTGGTGGGCATGCTCATCGGATCGAACGGCCTGCTCGGATTCGACTTGGTGGCGGTGCTGTCCGGATGGCTGAGTTTCCTCGGGACGCCCGGCGAGGAGGCGCAGACCGCGGCGAACACGGCGGCGCAGTTCAACACCTTCGTGGATTCGCTCGGTTCGCTCGGCCTGATGTTCCTGATGGCGCTCGCCGGCATGGAAGCGGATTTCCGGCTGATCCGCTCCGCCCGGAAAGCCGTGGCAATGCTGAGCGTCCTGACGTTCTTCATCCCGGCGGTGACCGGCTACTGGATCTATCAGCATTTCTGCCCGGACGAGCTCGCCGGCAAAGTGCTGTACGCCTCGCTTTTCGCCTCGCACTCGGTCGGCATCGTGTTCCCGGTCATCCGCGAACTGAAGCTGTCCCACACGCGGTTCGGCGCCGCGGTCCTGATCTCAACGGTCATCACGGACATCTCCTCGATCATCCTCCTCGCGGTCAGCGTGCAGCTCTTCCGTCAGTCGCAGAACATCTCGCACATGGTCGGACGCGGCACGCTGTCGATCTTCGACCACATGGACACGCACCTGCTGGGGAACAGCTTCCTGCCGGTCTTCCTGCTGATCGTGCTGGTCTACCTGGCGGCGATGATCTTCCTCACGAACTGCTTCGGACGCTGGGTGATGTCGCACTTCAAGCTCAGCGACGACATCGTGATCACGCTCCTGCTCTTCATGATCCTCGTGACGGTCATCGTCGGCGAGCTCTTCGGCATCAACCTGGTGGTCGGCGCGTTCATCGCCGGGCTGGGACTTTCGCGCGTGGTGCGCGAACGCGACCAGCTGCTGTTCAAACGGTTCGAGAGCATCGGCTACGGCTTCCTGATCCCGTTCCTCTTCATCTCCATCGGCATGAAGACCGACTTCAGCGCGTTTTTCCAGATGGGCAACATCCTGATCGTGGTGCTGACCGTCGCCGGGCTCATCATCAGCAAGGTCGGCAGCGGATTCGCCGCCATGAAACTCTCCGGCTACAGCCACAAGGCCAGCCTCGCCGCCGGGCTCATGACCGTGCCGCAGCTCTCCGCCACGCTCGCCGCAGCAGCCATCGGCAAGGACACGGGCATCCTCGACGACCGGTTCTTCAACGCCATCATCATCCTCTCGATCATCACCACCCTGCCGATCCCGTCGCTGGTGCGCGCCGTGCTGAATTACGGCAGGAACGAATTCGTCGAGCTGAGCGATTTCCAGGTCCCGAACGTCGTGAAGGACGACGAGCTGCTTTGACCTGCGTGAAAGCTTTCCCCGTCCCCGGAACGCAGGAAAAAGAGCGAAACACAAAAGAAAAGTACCGTTTTGTTCCAAACAATATTTGACATACGCGGAAAGACGTGCTATTATTAGAGGATAAATTTTTCCGGCCGCATTTCGGAACAAACGTTGCACGGGGCGCATGCTCCGGGTGACTCCGCGCGTTTCGAGTTCGCCGCCGCATTGATTCGCATCAATTCAAAACTCACATACAAGGAGCAGACAACCAAATGAAGATCACCAATCCCGCGCAGATCCGCAACTTCGTCGTCGCCGGACACAACGGCTGCGGCAAAACCACGCTTTGCGACCTCATGCTGTTCAAGGCCGGCGCTGTCGACCGCCTCGGCTCCGTGGACGCCAAGACCAGCGTTTCCGACTTCACCCCCGACGAGCAGGACAAGCGTTCCAGCATCTACGCCTCGTTCATGAACTGCGACTGGAAGGACCACAAGCTCTTCCTGACCGACACTCCCGGCTACGGCGAGTTCGTCGGCGAAGTCATTTCCTCGTTCCGTTCCTGCGGCTTCGCGGTCATCGTCCTCGACGGCGTCGACGGCATCCAGATCGGCTCCACCCGCGCCTGGGCATTCTCCCGCGACTTCCTTCTCCCCCGCATGATCTTCGTGAACCGCCTCGACCGCGAGCGCGCCAGCTTCGACACCATCCTGGAGCACATCCAGGAAGCGTACGGCAAGACCGTCTGCGTCCCGATGACCCTGCCCGTCGGCAAGGAAACCGGACTCTCCAAGGTCATCAGCGTGCTCGACACCCCGGACAGCGAGATCCCGGCCGACCTGAAGGACGCCGTAGAAGAATACCGCACCATGCTGAAGGACGCCGCCGCGGAATCCGATGAAGCGCTCATGGAACGCTACCTCGAAGGCGAAGAACTCACCGGCGAGGAGATCGCCAAGGGCCTCCACAAGGCGATCTTCTCCGGCAGCCTCGTCCCCGTCTTCGCCGGCTCCACCGCCAAGGACATCGGCGTCGCCGAACTCATGGACGGCATCGTCTCCCTCATGCCGAACCCGCTCGAACGCGTCCGCAAGGCCGAAGACGGCACCGAAGTCGTCCCGTCCGAAGACGGCCCCGCGGCCGCCTACGTCTTCAAGAGCGCCCTCGACCCCTTCATCGGCCAGATGGCTTACCTCCGCGTCCTCACCGGCAAGATCGCGTGCAACACCGACATGCTGAACCTGAACAAGAACTCCAAGGAACGCGTCGGCCAGCTCGTCCTGCTCCAGGGCAAGACCCAGATCCCGGTCGAGGAAGTCTGCCCCGGCTGCATCGTCGGCGTCGCCAAGCTCAAAAACACCACCACCGGCGACACCCTCGGCGCCACCAAGGACAACCACGTGATGCCGCGCCAGGTCTATCCGAAGCCCGTCATCTCCTTCGCCCTGTACGCCACCAAGAGCGGCGACGAAGACAAGATCATCCAGGGCCTCCAGCGCCTCTCCGAATGCGACCCGACCCTCTACATCG
>Ga0265301_10000309_pt1 | contig 74707 bp, 52 predicted proteins | sample AusTroGonzalo_MG_2_FD_193488 | JGI IMG/M metagenome (GOLD analysis project Ga0265301, IMG submission 193488) | Bovine rumen microbial communities from tropical cattle in Woodstock, Queensland, Australia - Gonzalo_04 | ecosystem: Host-associated > Mammals > Digestive system > Stomach > Rumen ... | reverse complement strand
GCAATGTATTCGCCCAGGGTGTTACTCAGCTTCTCCTTGGGGAAGAGGATGTGCACACCCGTGAAAGTGTCGTCGTAGGGCGTCATGCAGTAGTATTGGAGATGAGGAATGGTCCGCATACCCTCCTCTTCCATATCCCGCTGCGTGAGTACGACGGTCAGCTCCTTGGCGCGGTCGCTGCGGAAGTTGTAGAAGATGACCACGTCACCCTCCTTGATACGTCCGTCAACGCTGCTGTTGACGAGCGGCTCCATGAACTCGTCGGTGTTCTTGTGTTCCTCCGTGTGAGAGTCGTAGCACGACTGCACGCCCTCCACCATGTCCGTCACCTGACGCCCTATGCCATGTACCAGCAGGTCGTAAGCCAGTTTGATGCGATCCCAGTGCTTGTCGCGGTCCATCGCGTAGTAACGGCCAATGACAGATGCGATAGCACCCACACCCGCCTCATCCACGTACCTTTGCAAGTCTGCAATAAAGCCCTTGCCAGACCTGGGGTCCGTATCGCGGCCGTCCATGAAGCAATGCAGATAGCAGCGTTCAATACCATACTCCTTGGCGATATCAATGAGCTTCAGAAGATGGTTGAACGAAGCGTGAATGCCACCCGTGGACGTCAGGCCCATCAGATGCACGCTCTTGCCGTTGGCCTTCGCATAGCCGAACGCCGACTTGACCTCCGGGTTCTCCATGATGGAATTGTCGGCACAGGCACGGTTAATCCTCACCAGATCCTGATAGACAACGCGGCCGGCACCGATATTCAAGTGTCCCGTCTCGGAGTTGCCCATCTGTCCGTCGGGAAGCCCCACGAACGCTCCCGACGCCTGCAACTGGGAGTATGGGTAGTTGGCGTACAAGTGGTCGATATAAGGCGTGGTTGTCTGTGCAATCACGTCGCCCTTACTCCTGTCGCCGATACCCCAGCCGTCGAGAACAATCAGCAGCGCTTTCTTGGCGCGATTGCCTCCTTTCGTTCCAGAAGGTGTGGCGTTGTCCGACGAGCACGCGGTGAACACACTGGCGCCGCAGATAAAGAGAAAGGCAAAGATGGCAAATAGTTTCTGTCTCATAGTTCGTAATATTTCGCCACAAAGATACACAATATTTCTTTACGCACATATTTTTTGTGACGAAAAATCCCTCATTCCCTCAAACTTATTGGCTTTCAGCTCGTAAGGGCTGAGGGAATGAGGGATTTTCTCGCCAAAAACTCTATAGAGAAAACTATCAATCATAGATAATATGCGGATGCCGTTCCAATCCAATACACCGACGCCTCGCAGTTACCCACAACGCTACACATCAGCCCAAGCCGCCTCATATTAGGGTCAAAGAATCCACTCATTTACTCCAAACGCTGGTCTCTGGAAGTCGTCTTTAAGGATGCCACTATGAGTAGCGTGGAACTTACGAAACTTGAATTATTTTTATTCAATAAACCAGGGTACGCTTGTCCTCATTGCTAGAGCGATTGCCTCTCCAACCAACGCCAGATTTGCAAGCAAGTAGTGATTAGTGTTACACCCACGAATGGTAGAACCAGCTATCTCTCCAGTTTTTAATAAGCTGTTTCGGAAATCAGTATCGCCAAAGTATGTGGCAGCTCCAATCGCAAATGCTGTTCCTGAAGGGCTAAGGTTGAAAATGATTGGGCCAGAATCAATGTCCATCCCCAACCAACATGTGCGGTCGTAATATTCTCGGATTCCAGTCAATGGACTCCGTTGCATGAAATGCTTCTTCAGTAGTTCATACTGCTCTTGTGCAAAATCTTTATCCACGAAAGTCAGGTAATAGCAGATAAGGGCAGAATAAGAGCCCTTAACAGGCTCAGACAGTTCCGTGCCATTGTAATCCAAGAAAGAATTCAAGATGCCGGTTTCCTTGTCCGTCCATTCTTTCTTTGCCTTATTCAGCCACTCTTTTACTGTGGCCTGGTATCGGTCATCACATTGCCACGTAAAGTTACTCAAAGCGACCAAAGTCACCAACATATCTGGAACATATACTGCTTCATCCGGATAAGTTTGCAGGTTTAAGGTTGGGCTATCTTTCATCCGCCAATTCAATGTACTGCATAGCCTATAATATAGATCGTCATATTTGTCATCCCCTCCAGCCGTTTTATAACCACTAATCATCCAGGCAAGAATGCTCAAATATGACATGTGACTCTTTGGGCTAGCCCAGCTCTCCAACGGGTCTTCGCCCCATCTTGCAGCATCATATTCCCGTAATTCTGGTGACATCACTATTTCTATAAGCCTGTCAATCTGCTCAACAGTTTTTTCTCTTTCGTCTGGATATAAAATACTGATATTCGTCAACGCTGCTGATAACATGGAACATGAATACATTGCCCATTCTCCCTGAAACTGAGAGCCAATTCCTCCTGGCATTTCATTGAGCACTTCTTCAGGTGATACCAAAAGCTTATTCGTAAGATAATTCCTCCTACGCAATATCTCTGTTTTTTCACCTTCAAACGTTCCATGTCCTTTGGTTGAAATAGTCACCCATTGCCATTTCAGTACCACAATGACTGTTATGATGGCAATCGTTTTCAGTATCATTCTATATGGTTTCTTTAGTCGTCTTCCCATAATATTATGAATTTTCGCATGTAAAAAAATTAGTTGAGATATAGCCACAAAAAAGAGCACAGGGATTTCCGTATGTCGCGGGCTAATAGTTTCGATATATGTTTCATGCTATTCTCATTTCTTTAATCATAGATAATGTGCGGATGCCGTTCCGCCGGTGACTTCCAGTCGATATGGAACGCATCTCGCAGGATATCCTTCTTCAGCCGCCATATACTATGGCAAATGCCTATCATCCAGTTCTCGGGTATGAAGACCATGTCCATGAAGGAATCTATGCTTTTTTCAAGGTCTGGCGAGAGGAATGGGCTCAATCTGTCATCCTTTCCCTCCTCCCGATGTGCATTCCACAAGTCATAAGCCCGCATGACCTCCCGTCCTTGGACTTCCTCTTTCTCAGGATAGTCAATCTCAATTCTCGCCCGCGGGTCTATCAGCATGGCGAGTCTCTTCAAGAGCGAGCCGATGCGTTCCACCTCTTTCTGGAAAGACCGCACGTTCTCCTTTTCGGAGCTCCATTTTGACCTTGGGTCAGCCAGCGGCAACAGTATGTCCGGCTCCGTTCCAATCCACCAAACCGACGCCTCGCAGTTATCCGCTACGCTATACATCAGCCAAAGCCGCCTCATCTCAGGATCAAAGAAACCGCTCAGGTCCTTTATCCTGATGAACGCGCTGATGCCCAGCTCCTTCATCTTTGCTTCTGTTAGTACGATGATGTCTGACATGATTTCTGAAACAGTTTATAATTATTGTTTTCACTCATTGGCAATCAGTGCAATCATAGCTATGAAGCCAGCCAATCCACCCGCTAACCCACATACGAGACCTATGGTCTTACCCTTGCTGAAGGTCTTTGTCTCATGGGTATCATATTCGTTGCTCTTCACGTTGTAACATTTGTCGTTCTCGTCGAAATAGAACTCTCGATAGAGCCTCCGCCTTTTGGATACAGCGAGCCCCTCAACGGCCAAACCAACCGAATTGAATTGTTCATATACCAGAACCTCAGAGGTTCTGCCGAAAGAATATGTTCTGTCCGGCGCTCCGAACTTATTCATCACCTGTCTCTTCGTCCAATTCCGATACATCCTGTTGTATTCAGGCTCCAGCGAAGTGGTGTAGGTTTCATAAGTGTAGCACGATGTCAATGTGGCGAGACAGCACACAACAGCCATCCAGCGTGCCATGTTTCTGTAGAAAGATTTCTTAGCCATAGTCGTAGTATCTCATACAGTTTTAGAAAAAGTCCTCACTTTTTCCATGAATCAAAGATGCTAGGCGGATTCGCATATCCCATCTTCTGCCATTTTTCACGTACTTCACCCCACTTCACATCCGTCTTCGTATTACCATTGAGGAAGTAGCGGATGATAAGCATTTGCGTATCGTGGTCCACGTGCTGATAACGCTCCTTCAGTTCTTGCCGTGCCAGTTTGACGTAGTTCCCTTTCTTCTCGATGAGCATCTCTCCCAGCTCTCCGATGGAAGCATCATGGATCTTCGCCTCGCGCCGCTCTAGGTCCTCTTTGAACAACAATTCAAAGACAGCCTGTCGCACTTCATCCTTCTTATCCAACCAACGCGATGTAAACACCCGAACCAGTTCCTCCCTGGTCAGTCCTTTCAGTTTCTCGATGCACGCTTCTACTGCTGTGGGCGTCCAGCGCTGATAATGCGCATTCTTGCACTCAATTAAAATGTATTCGTAGTTTGTCATACCGATAATAATGTTAAGATTCGGCGACAAAGTTACGAATACGGTACGATACTTGCAAGCGAGATTACATCACAAGCCTTGTGAAACTATCATTCTTCCCAAATGATTAGTTCTTGCGACAAATAGATTTTCTTGGGTTCCGCTCTTAATCCATTGATATAATAATTGTCTGCTAAATCATTATCAAATTTTCCAACGAAAGCACCTCGTATCCTTGCACACTTTTCATTGATGGAATTTAGAAGAGGATTGGTCACATCATCTATGCTCTTTCTGATTCTGTCCGTCAAACCATTAGGCTTTAACTTCAAATAGATATCTGTTAGCTCATCTTTATGACTTGGCAAATCCTTGAAACGAATACCATCAGGATGACTAAGGAACAACAGATAAACTGCCTTGACCAAAGGCTCCATGTGGATTTCCATGTTATGGTAATCAGGGAGAATGATTCTATAGTCTTTAGTGATAACAAGGCGACTATATTTCTCATCTGGGTGAAGAATCTTTTCCAAGATAGATTGTGCAATACCGCGCTGGCGAAGTTTCTCAACCCGTTCTCGTATCTCATCTAACAATTCTTCAGTACTTTCCCAATTAATTTGAGGAACGAATTGGTTATCAGCGAAATCTTCCGGCTCTTCACCCGCTGTATCTTTCTGTATACAATAAACACATGGCTGATGGGTCTCCTCATAAATCTGATGCCCAATTCGTCTTAACTGTTCTTCAATTGTTTCTTCACCGTCAGAAGACAATGGATAGAACTGATTGATATAAGTATTTACATAATGATCTATCCTATAGGTACCCTCAGACCTCAACAACCCATGCTTCATTCGTTCCCGATCTTCTGGATGCACCAGAAATTGAAGCATATAATCATTACCAATGGAAGGGAATCTCACATTAAAACTATCAGCATAAGGCGTCATATACCGAAAGATCTCTTCATTGTCGAGTTGATCTATCAACGAAGGCAAATAAACAACACTATAGCCAGTTATTCGTTTAATCTCTTCCAGCACTTCTGGATGGTTAATAAACATATCGTTCAAAACCACATCCTCTTCATTGGCCACATAAATCAGCTCTTTACAACCTTGTTTATCATTGGTCAAGAACTCAAAATCATTTTCATGACGGAGATTTAAACGGGGACACTTAGCGCGCTCCACAGGATCTTCCGGCCACCCATCTTTCTCCTTATCTATTCTAAGTAATTCATCTTCATAAGCCTTTGGATCAAACAATCGCAACCATGCTAACTTCCATCCTTTTCTAATGACATCTGCCGTAAAACGAATAATTAAGAGATACATCAAAACAAAAGGCATTATAATCAACGTTATCAGCCCAACCAATATAAACCCGCGGATTCCCCCGGCCTCTTCTATCTCTTTTTTAAGAGACTCTTTCCATTCTGTCAGTTTAGTCATTTCAGTAACCCATTTACACTAGTTTCTCTTCAAATTGTTGAAATTCAAAAATAAGAGTCTTATGCACAACGCTTTAGCCCTCCGAAGCCCCCGAGCTCCAACGCAGTTTCGTTTACTACACGAACAACTACTATCTTGCAGCCAAGGACATCGCTCTCCTTTATAAATATTAGTGGCAGGTGAAACTGTTTTTCTAATGGATCAAGCAGCATCTCCAAGTTTAACGATTCTGGGGAGAATCCGAAAATGCTGTACGAATACAGATTCACGTTGCCATCATTACCTACTGCCTCATTGCCATCGTCGAGCACAACCTCAAGATTGGCAGGCCAGTCTTCGAAGTCATGCGCATCCTTGGCAAGCCTGCACTTACAATGGATAGCATCCAAGACCTGCTCAAGCCTCTCAAAGAGGCTACAAAGCCAGATGATGGGTAACTCTATTTGGACCTCGAATATGATTAACATATATTAAGAGACACTAGTATTATCCAATTATACTTTCACTCTCGTCATTATGCTTGTCTTTATTCTTAAGCACCGCCTCCTTGCTGGTGTTGGCATAGCAATACACACAGAAATGACGGCAGGTGTTATACATACCTATATCTTTACTCACCATACAGCCACAAATTTTGCGTTGCCCCTTATCTTTCAGATTCATTGACTTCTCAGGAATAGGTGGCATCTCGCCAAACATATCACGTTCAGGCAACTTCCCAGTATGGAGATAATAAACAAGTTCATTATCTTCTGCAAAGATACGTTTCATAAGTTCGCCATCAATACAGCAATTATGCTCTATCCCATACGACGAAAGATCCATATCCTCTGCACATGTTGCCATTTGCAGATTCCATCCATCTTGCTTCCATATTTCACGCAGTTTCACAAACCCATTCACAATTTCCATTCGTTGAGCATTAGACATTTCTGCCTTCTCTACATCTTCTTTTGTAAAATATGCTGTTTCTTTTATCAAGTTGTTCTGCACCTTTCGATAGGCTTTAACATCAACAAAGCTGAATACGAGTTTATCTGTATAGCCTTTCAACTCATTGCCAATATGCCAAATGCGTGTCAACAGCATACGAGGTGTCAGTTGTGGTGTCACAATGAGTGGGTCAAAACGCCATATTACTTTTTCTTTACCAATCAGTTGCGACAGTTTTTTGAATGTCTCAATTCGCTTTGTCACAGGCGGAACATTTGGTTCAAAGCCCTCCTGCATATAATCATTCAATGTCACTTGAAAATAATAATGTATTCCTCGCTTATCAAGTTCTGACAGATATGGGATAATTGGCTCTGGATTCTTTGTCCAAAACACCACGACCTTGCAGTTCTTGAACGAGATATACATCGGCTGTTGGTTAAATGGATTATACCATACACAATAACCTTTAGCCAAACGATTAAAGAACCATTTGGCATAAAAGGCTGGTATATCTGTAGAACGACTAGCAGAAATAATAATTGGTGCTGAGGCTTCTACAATCTTGCCTTGTTCAGTACTAATAAAACACTTCTCCATGCATTTGTTTTACATACAATAGTCACGAATCTGTTTAATTATTAAGTCAATGTCCAAATCAACATAGAGTTTGTTCTTCCAAGACATATCCTTGCCATTAGGACTCAACTTAAGGATCTTGCCATCAACAAGATGCTTTTGGAAATCTGCTATAAGTTCATCAAAGCTCCTATGCTCAGAATACTTAGGTTCTAAGACCCATTCTAAATCATTTTTGATAGCATTCGCTGTTTTCTCTGTTATGGAAGGACTTACAGACGCGATTATCTGCAAGATTTTATTTATGTTTGCATATTCAAACTTCACTTTTTCCTGAGACGAAATAAATTTCCCTAACATTTTAAATAATCCATCTGAGACGTGTTCAAAGAGACTGGGCTCTTTTGGTGCATTCTTCTTTTTATTAACACCATGTTTTGCTTTTACTGGCTTCCAGTCTGGATACATTTCTTTTTGAAGACAAGGGAATATGCCTTTTGTTAATTCCATTTCATTTGCAATCATATTGATGAAAGAAATAACATCTTGAGTTTTATTAAGTGCGCTCTTAATGACATCCTTATCTTTCTCTGATAGTTTTCTTCTTGGGTTTGCTTTTATGATAGCCTCAACCTGATCACTCAAACTACCAATCTCAATACGATTATCATTGTTATCAATCCTAGGATCAGTTGTTATATGGTCTGTGAGATTGGAAGAATCCTCACCACCAATTGACGGATCTTCTCCTAGCAATTGTCCATATATTTCCTTATAGACATTAGCTACGTATTGCCTATCCTTTAGATTAAATAATACATCTGTAAAATCTCTTGTTAGATTTGCGAAGCCATTCAGTTCTGCAAACATTGCAAAAGCCATTTTATAGTCAGACATAGACTTGCTCTGCATGAATTTTCGCAACTGTTCCCAGTCACTGCCTTTTGCTATCACAGCTGCAATAGATGAGAATAGATCATCTTTCCAAGAGAGATTAGACTCTTGTGCCCTGATATATCTTCGCATCTGATTAAGTATTGCTTTCGCATAACTTTCGTCCCACAAATTCCCATAAATTTCTTTTGCTTTCTTAGTAATATCGTCAGAAAGAGATTCTGCGATAGTACTAACCTTACCATTATAACTTTTCGAAGACAAGACTTCATTGCCCCAGGCTTTCAATAGAGTGGCCTCAGTCTCATCTCTAAGATTACCATTGACAATCTTACTTAATGAATAGTCTACTACAACTACTTCTTCTTCTGAAGGCAATAAGGGTATTCGATTTTTTTGTTCTAAATCTATCAGTTTTTGTTCCTCTCTATTTAGCCATTCAAAAGCGAAGTTCTTGTCATCTGTAGCATACTCCAAAGAGCGAATGATTCTATCTTTATTATTTGTATTGGATGGAAACGTGACACCAAGTTTTTTCAAATCGCTTATTATTACTTCAAGGTTTTCTGGATTCTTCATAACATTTTGTAAATACCTCACAACAGGGTCATTCTTTTGCAATTCGTTGAAAAGAATGGAGAGTTTTTCATGTTGAAGAATTGTTGGCATTCTCGATTCAGATGACATAATCGACGAGAAAATATTACGTAATTCTTGAAGGATAATTGCATGTTTAGTAATTTCCGGTGAGTTTGACAGCAAAGCACCAATGTAATACCCATAAAGAAACCCTTTCAATCGATTGATGCGGAAATCTCTTTTAACAGCTTCTGTATTTAACTGAATATCAATTAATAATTTCTTTTTATCATCCGTAGGAAAGGCTTGCACAAAAAGTCTCTGCCGATATAATGTCAGCATCTTTGTTTCAAGACTACTGTCTGACAAAGACAAAGCGACTACTCTATCCTGAGGATTAAAGAAGTAAAACCTTGTACGCCATGGAGACAGGTAAATAGTATGGTCACAATAGAAAATCCCATCCTCGAAAATAGGAAATGTCTCGTCTGTAGAAATTTCAATCAGCATTGGGTGATCCTCCAGGTCACTTGCAGGACGAACAAATGAGAAAGGATTTCTATAAAGCAAGATGGCGTTGTCATTGTCGTTTTCTTCTATCTCAGTCCATCTGGGATAACCAAATCCTCTAATTGCATAAAAGGCTTTTGGGGATATGCTTTCGCTCGATAATATGTTATTAAAATTGAGCGTTGATGTTGGAATATAGTATCTCATATGTTTAAATATCTTCAACTTCTTCTGTTTCTGTTGTTTTGTACAGTGAAACTGGTATATCACAAAGAGGTTGTGGTAATCGCCCACTATACATTATATATAAATAACGGTAGGTTCTTGACATTGCAACGTATAGAGCTTTACTATCAGAATCTCTATCATCTACATAATGTTCTATCTGTGGAAGAAAGACAGCTTCGAACTGTAATCCTTTAGCACTATGATATGTCATTATTTTGGGATTTGACGATGAAAAATCAAGATTTTCAATATTGTTATGGTAGTCCTCTCTATCACTATACTTCATTTCAAAATCGACTCCCATTTCTTTAAACTTTTCTCCCATTTCCTTTACATAATCATTATCAGGCAGAAGAATTGCGACATCTGTGAAATCTTTTCGTTGAATAATAGATATTATTGCTGATACCTGTTCTTTTATGTCTGCATATTTTAATACATAAGGCAAAAATGTCTCCGAACTTTTGTATGTGCTCTCAACAAAAGGCGGCAAATCAACACCAACATATTGAACATATCTTGCTACAGGCAAAGGAAGTCGATAATTACGATAAAGTTCAAACTCTTTTCTTTCTATTCCTTGCTGGTACATCATAATTCCAATATCTTGTACTCGCATTGTGGTTTTTAAACCGCCATAAATAGATTGGGCTGTATCTCCAAAGAAGAAAAAATGTTTATTTGTTGCATTAATAAATTCCTGTATTTCTTCTTTAGAGAAGTCCTGTATTTCGTCTACTAGCACGTAATCCGCAGAAGGACAATTCTTTCTATTTTTCCATATCCAATAATATATGAATTGGTTATTAAGACCAAGTTCTTTTCTACCAGAATTCATATAACCACATAAAGCCTTGGTGAAAACAATAATCTGATAGTTATCACCTCGTTCTTTCTGTATTCGTTGAGCTTTTATAAGAGCAAGGACAGACTTTCCACTTCCAGCACACCCTGAGATGACACACGACTTGTCTAATGTAGCCATGAGAACTTTGATTTGGTCCTCGTCTAGTTCGGACTCCTTTATCATCCAATCTTTCTTCATAATCATATATTTTTAAAGGATTTGTAATCCGACATTACAACATCTGTTGTCAGGAGATACAATTCGCCATGCAATTTTACTGATGTCTTTTTGCTTCTTTTTATGACTCACAACAAATGTTTGGTTATAACCATCGTTTTTTAAGATGATACGACAATCAGCCTGAGCCAATCCTAAATCCATCATTCTTGGTAACCATTCCTGTGAAACGTCGTTGTAGCTAGTAACATCTGCAAGAACCATTATCCCATCATCATTTAGACGTGAATGATATTTTCTTGCAATATGCGTATATGCATTTTGGTGCTCAAACCTTTCTTTCGAAACAAATTCGCAAATTGCTTTAAAAGACATAAAGATGTCGTATTTCTCTTCGAGAACTGAACTTAGGACATCAAAGTCATAAAAATCTTCTATTATCAAAGGGATGACATCAAGAATAATACTATAATTGGTTTTATCAGAATATCTGTTAACAATATGCTCAAGTAGCCTTAGTGCATGATAATTTCCATCAAGAGCATGGATATGAATGTATTTAAGCTTTGGCAAATTGTTTAAAGCATCTACAAGGCCAATTATTTCTCCTCCAGTACCACACCCGAAATCAAAAACAGACAATTCGGTTTTATTCATGAATCGATTGGGCCATTTTGTCAGAAACTCAGAGAAGATGCAATATGATTCAGCATAACTCCGAGGAAAATATGTACCTAGATAGTTAAGAATATCATTCTTGTCCCAATCAATAACAGTCATATCAGCATTGGAACGACAATACTTCGCTCCCAACTGATCGAAAATCAGATTATCAAGCCATTGCGGTAGTATTACATTATCTTGCATATCAAACAATGATCATAGTCCCATTTGCAATTTCAACAGATTCATTAGGTTCTCTCTACGCCGTATCTCGGCATCCTTTTCTTCTTGCGAGGCAAAGGGACTACTTTCTATATTTCTCTTTGTTTGAGCTAAAACGAAATCAGCCATATCGCGAGCTTGTTCCCGTGTCACAAATCTGCCACCAATCAAGGCATCAAAATACTGGGCTACACTTTCTGCATGTGCTGCCATCTCAGCATTATACTGTGCTATCTTCTTTTCATCTATCATATTTACAGCAGTTAGTTTAAGCGGTAATGATTGTTTTCTGGCCACAAAGATACAACTTATTTTGATTCGCAGGACAAAAATCCTCAAAAAATCTTTTCCACAAGCCTTGTGAAACAGAAAAGGAGCGGTGACGCTCCTTTTCGTTTCGAACTTGAACGTGTTGAATGGGCATTACGATTGCGCCTTCAGTTTGGACACGATGATCATTTTGTCTCAGCTTCGTCGATAAATGGTAATTCGCCTAAGAATTTGTCGAAGTCGCTTTGGAACAAGCGGTCTTGAATGATGCGATACTTCTCAAACTCAGTTTCAGCGTGTTCTTTAGCCTGTTCTGCTGTGACATTCCCTGATGTCTGGAGCACCTCGTTGCCACCAGCTGCAAGGATGATATCAATCTGCTTGGCCCAGTCCTCCATTGTCATGGGGATATGCCGTTTGGCCATACGTTCTGCCAGTTCGAGTACACCATTCACAAGTTGTCCCATGTCTGCCAGTTCCATCTCCTTCAGATAGTTCTTGGCTATCGACACATCTGTCTTCACAATCTTACCATCTGGTGCATTCTCCCAAGTTGTAAGTCCCATGTGCTCCTGCTCTGCATCTGCACGCTCCACAATCAGTTCTGCAGCCGTATGCCCATGCACAGCATAGTGCATCTTATTCTGCATCATCTTGAAGAACATCTTCGTGGTAGGAGCGTCACAGTTGTAATCTATGGCTGTAGCATAAATGTCTGTCAGCTTCTGATAGAAACGGCGCTCAGAGAGTCGTATCTCCCTGATTTCTGCCAACAGATGCTCGAAATAGTCCTCGTCGAGGAATGTGCCATTTTCCATCCGCTTCCTGTCGAGCACATAGCCACGAATGGCATACTCACGCAATACGCTTGTAGCCCATTGACGGAACTGCGTGGCACGGATTGAGTTGACGCGATAGCCTACGCTGATGATAGCATCGAGATTGTAGAACTGAAGTGTACGATTGACATCTCTGTTACCTTCGCGGCGAACTACCGAAATTTTCTCGGTAGTTGCCTCCGTCTTCAGTTCCTGGGTTTCATAGATATTATGTAGATGTACACTGATATTGTCTGAGGTACAATCGAATAACATGCCCATTGCCTTCTGAGTGCACCAGACTGTTTTGTCCTTATAGTACACTTCTACGCCTTGTTCCTTTCCCTCGATCTGAAAAATCAGGAACTCAGCTGTGCTATTTCTTATTTCTCTACGTTTTGCCATATTCATACTTTACGCTTTCAATTCTCTCAGCAGCTGAGAGTTTTTCGCCACAAAGATACAACTTATTTTGATTCGCAGGACTGAAACTTAAAAAAGATTTTTCATTCATCTCGCTTAGCATTGGATTTAATTTCCTTTTCTATGTCTTCCAGCATTTTCATATCTTCTTCGTCAGCCAAGAGTGCTTCGCATGATTTACGTCGTGAATCGAAGTCTGCGTAGATTCCGCGAACATAATCTTCCATTTCCTGATTTGAGACACGTCCATTGCCCTCTAATATATCCATACCTTGGTATGCCAACAATGATTTTACATTGTCACGCCAGAAATCCAGTGTCAGGTCTTGACGGTTCTTCACCCTGATTTCTGCGGATTCGAGAAAGAGATTGACCAACCGATTCAGCAAATCTATCTCTTCTGCTTGCAGGTAGTTCTTAGCTATTACGATGTCGCCTTTACGTACGACACTCCCTTTCCACGATGTAAGTCCCATATTGGGCGACTCAGCACTGGCTCTTGACACAATGATTTCAGCTGCAGTATTGTGAGTCACTGCAAAGAGCAGTTTGTTTTGCGTTTCTGCATAAAACATCTGAGTAGCCTTCTCGCGAGCCTCGTAGTCGCTGCTCAACTTGAAGAGGTCACGCAGTTTCTGGTAGAACCGTTTCTCGGATGCCCTGATATCACGGATGCGCTCCAGCAACTCATCGAAGTAATCCGGTCGTCCATCAGGATTCTTCAGTCGCTCGTCATCCATCGTAAATCCTTTCACCAGATACTCCGTCAGATGACGTGTGGCCCATTGACGGAACTGAGTGCCACGTACGCCACGCACACGATAGCCCACGGCAAGAATCATCTCTAAGGAGTAGAAAACGACATTGTAGTTCTTGCCATCGGCGGCAGTAGTTAAGAAATCCTTAACAACTGATTCTTTGTTCAACTCTTTCTCCTTTAGAATGTTAGCTATATGCATACTAACATTAGGTTTAGAGGTGGCAAAAAGTTCTGCCATCTGCTGCTGGTTCAGCCAAATCTTTCCGTCTTTAGCGTAGAGCGCTACTGAGGCCTTACCATCAATGGTGTTGTAGATAATTATGTTGGGGGGGTGTTCTGTCATAAAAAATACAGTGATTGTACATTCTATTATTTTACCAAAGAATAATGTTCGGGCATCTCCAGAATCCGTTTGCTGTTCGGGTTGACAATTTTTCTTTCAGCTGCAAAGATAACGATTATTTCTTTACGTCAAGCAAAAAACCTCAAAAATTATTTCCATAAGGTTTGTGAAACAGAAAAGGAGCGATGCTGCTCCTTTTTCGTTTCGAACTTGAATGTGGTGAAGAGGCATTACGATTGCACCTTCCGCTTGGACTCGATGATAATCAATCCCTTGTTCTATCAACAATTACCCAATAGCCACCAAAATCTGCACCCACACGACGAATCAGACTGTCGCGTTTAAGGGTCTCGATGCACCGCTGTATATAACTTGAAGCCTTTCCTGTTTCCTTTACCAACTCAGATCTGGTTATTTTCGGATTCTTCTTTATGAGTTCATAAACTATATCTATGGTTGTCTGACCACTTGTCTGACCACCTGTCTGACCACCTGTCTGACCACCTATTTGAGTACTATTCACATTATTCCTTTGGAAGGTCACTCTGACACCACCATCAACAGACTCTATCTTCGGCATAGGTAAACCAGCACCCTCAAAGCCCTCACGAATTTTCTTGTAGCCACGTCCCCAGGCATCAATGAATCCGGCCAAATAGAACACATTTGCCATCAGGCGATTGCGAGGGTGCGACTCATGAGGCTGCATCAGTTTTTCAACGGAATAGTTCGGAGGCAACAGACCTCCGTTCCAAAGGGTGATATAGTCATCAAACACAGCACCCTGTGCATTCGCGAAGCCGCAAATCCACTCCAAATATTTGTCATTCCAACTGCGCTTGAACTCAACGTTCTGGCACTCTCTTGATTGTATCTTGCTCATATCTTCTGTAAAGTTACACATTATTTTTATTCACAGAGCAAAAATTTGTTGTGTTCAAACGTTTTCGGCGCAAAAGTACGTATATATTTTCAAACGCCAATGTTTTAACCCAAAATAGCGTATAAATAGCTAAAAATTACAGCATCACGTCAGAGGTGAATTCGTGACGTGTGCTAACTAAATGAAAAAATGTTCACGCGCGCGCGCCAACCTTTATAAAATGTTCCCTGCAGCCATGAAATTCATGACAAAAAACACGTTGCGATGAAAAAAGAGCGCGAAATGCTTCTTCTTTGAGGAGTTTTTTGTACCTTTGCCCACAGAATTAAAACCAACGACATTATGGCACTGAATACGAACAAGGACTTGAAGCAGTATTATTCTATTGCCGAAGTCAGCGAGATGTTCAAACTGCCGGCATCGCTTCTGCGCTACTGGGAAAAGGAATTCCCCACCATCCGTCCGAAGAAGGGGGGTAACAATGTGCGTATGTACACCAAGGAAGACATCGAGGAAATACGTCTGGTGAACGACTTGGTGAAGGTCCGCAACATGAAGCTGGCCTCCGCGCGCGAACTCATCCAGCGCAACCGTTCGGGTGCCAAGAGTTCGGGCGACCTGCTGGCGCGCCTCACCAGCGTGCGCAACGACCTGGTGGCCATCCGCAAGGAATTAGAGGCTTTGGTGTAAGTTGCCGTGGGCGACGCCTGCGCCTTAGGAGACGCGCGTCACCTCCACGACCCCTGCAATTTTCTTGAGATTCTTGATAATGGTTTCCACGTCACCCGTGTCGTGGACGCTGAGTTCTATGTCACCGCCGAAGAGGTCGCCGTGGGCCTCGATGCACAGGCGGTGTACGTTGACATTGAGTTGCTGCGTGACGACGTCGGCCAGGCTCTTGATGATACCCACGCGGTCGAAGCCCTCGATATGTATAATAGTTTTGAATTCCAGCAGCTTATGCGTATTCCACTTGGCTGACAGGATGTGGTTGCCGTCGCTGCTCTTGAGCTTATCGGCGATGGGACACTTCAGTTTGTGGATGATGACGCGGTTCTGGCTGTCGAGATAGCCCAGCACCTCGTCGCCGGGGATAGGATGGCAGTGGGGACACATCGTGTAGCGCGACATATTCTCCTCGTTGAGAATCACAGGTTTCTTGCGGTCGATCTTCACCTCTTTGACAGGTGCCTCTTCCACAGCGACGGCCTCTGTCGTGTCCTTGGACTTCAGGAAAGGGATGTACTTCGTCCAGTTGCGACCTCCCGTCTTGTTGCGCTTCAGGCGCTGCAGCTCCTCTACGTCGCTGTCGTCGAGCACGATGGTACCGGCACCAATCTGTGCAAAGAGCTCCTCGCGGTTGCTCTGCTGATGGATGACACCGATGTTCTCCACCAGCTGACTGGTCATCTCCATCTCATGTTGGGCGCACCACTCCTCCATCAGCTCCTCACCGCGCTTCTGCCGCTCACGTTTCATGCGACGCAACACAGCCTCCACCTTATTACGTGCCTTGGCCGTCGAGGTGAAATTCAGCCATTCAGGCTGAACGCGTAAAGTGCTGGAGGTAAGGATCTCAACCTGGTCGCCGCTCTTCAGCTGATAATCTACCGGCACCAGCTCATGGTTGACCTTGGCACCCATACAATGTGTGCCAAGGAAGGTATGAATCGAGAAGGCGAAGTCCAACACCGTACAGTCAGCAGGCATCGTCTTGAATTCGCCCTTGGGCGTGATGACGAGAATCTCAGAGGCATAGAGGTTGAGTTTGATGGTGGACAGGAAGTCCATCGCTGAGGGCTGCGGGTCGTCGAGGATTTCCTTGATGGTCTGCAACCACTTGTCGAGTTCCGTCTCCTTGGCCTCGTCATCCTTAGCACCCTCTTTGTATTTCCAATGTGCCGCAAAGCCGCGCTCAGCCATATCATCCATGCGGCGCGAGCGTATCTGCAGCTCAATCCATCGTCCTTTCTTATCCTCCCGCTCCTCCTTCTTCATCAACGTGGTGTGCAACGCCTGATAGCCGTTGGACTTAGGGTAGTCAAGCCAGTCGCGCGTGCGTGCTGGGTGAGGACGGTAGATGCTGGTGCATACAGAATAGATATGGCGGCAGTCAGACTTCTCAATCTTTTGGATGGACTCATCGCTCATAACCACCTCCTGGCCTTTCACCTTTCGTTTCTTGGGCAGACGCGGGTCGAAGATGATACGCACAGCCAACAAATCATAGATTTCATCGAACTTCACATGTTTGTTCTGCATCTTCATCCATACGCTGTAGGGGCGTTTGATACGCTGCTTGATTTCATAGTGGAATCCCAGGGCGTCCAGCTCCTGACGGATTGGAATGATGAACTGCTGGTATTCGCTTTCCAGCAGTGGACGAATCTTCTCAATCTGCTTGCAGATGCGATCGTGCTCCTCGGGCTGCTCGTAGCGAAAGCCCAGCTCTTCCAATTCTTCCTTGATGCGGTTGAGGCCAAGGCGGTATGCCAGCGGCGCATAGATATACAGCGTCTCACCTGCAATCTTATATTGTTTATGCTGCGGCTGAGAACCCAGCGTGCGCATATTATGCAGGCGGTCGCTAATCTTGATAAGGATGACGCGGATGTCGTCACTCATCGTCAACAGCAGCTTACGGAAAGATTCCGCCTGTGCCGAAGCCTTATCGCCAAAGATGCCACCCGAGATTTTCGTCAGGCCATCCACAATCTGTGCAATCTTGGGACCAAAGACATTCTCTAGGTCCTCCACTGTCCAGTCGGTGTCCTCCACCACGTCGTGGAGCAGGGCGGCACAGATGCTGGTGCTGCCCAGTCCTATCTCAGCGCAAGCAATCTGAGCCACCGCCAGCGGATGCATGATATAGGGTTCCCCCGAGAGACGGCGTACTCCCTCGTGAGCCTTTCGGGCGAAGTTGAAGGCTTTGGTGATGAGATCCACTTTCTTGCGATGCGGCGACGCCAGGTAGCTGTCCAGCAAATGTTGGAAAGCGGCTTGCACCATCATCTCATCTTTCTCATTCATTTTGACATCCTTTTCCATAACGATAAGCCTTTTAGGTTACATTCTCTCTTTCTATTAACTTACACGCAACCGCTGTCCCCTGCGGATGTTGTTTCCCCTGATGCCGTTGAGTTTACGCAAACGCGCTACCGTGGTGTGATTGCGACGTGCGATGGCACCGAGGGTGTCACCGCTACGCACCGTCACCGTACGCCTGCCGTGACCGCGCCCTGCCCGCTGCTGCGGCATCGCCACAGCCACCACATTACGGCGCGTCAGCAGTTCATCGGCGCGATAGCGGTAGATGCTGTCGCCCAGCTCAGCAAAGCGCAGCATGGCCTCTTCTGGAAGGCGTAGCGTGCACGTGCGGCTTTCACCCGGAATGACCGCCGTGCGATATTGCGGATTCAAGAGCTTCAGGTCGTCCATGCTGACGCCGCAGAGGTCTGACAACTGCTCCATGTGCAGGTTGCGCTGCACCCATGCAGTATCCGTGGCCTCGGGCATCGTCACCTCAGCAGGGCTGATGTCGTGCTCGTTGTAATAGTACATGACATAGTTCGCCGCGATGAAGGCAGGCACATAGTCTCGTGTCTCGGCAGGCAGATAGGGGTATATCTTCCAATAGTCACGCTCGCCACCGGCGCGACTGATGGCTTTGCGAACATTGCCGGGGCCACAGTTGTAGGAGGCGATGACGAGTGTCCAGTCATCAAAGATATCATAAAGATCCTTCAGATAGTGTGCAGCAGCATAGCTGGCCTTGATGGGGTCGCGGCGCTCATCTATCAGACTGTTCACCTCAAGACCGTAGTTCTTACCTGTAGTAATGATGAACTGCCAAAGGCCTACCGCACCAGCTCGGCTGATGGCTGTGGGGTTGAGGGCCGACTCGATGATGGGCAGGTGCTTCAACTCCAGCGGTAGCTGGTACATCTCCAACGCCTCCTCGAAAATAGGCATATAGAACTCACTGGCACCAAGGAAATGGCTCACGGAGCGGCGCAGACGACCCGTATATTTATCAATAAACTGACGCACGACGTCGTTATAAGGCATCTCGATGACGGCGGGGATGCGTGCCAGACGGCTGACATAGGTGATGCTGTCAAGGGCTTGGCGGGCACTGCTGTCGTTTATGAGGTCCAGCGAATCCAGACACTCCAACGCCTCCAGCTCCTCGATGCTTTCGAGATCCTGCAGTTCTGCGGAGACCTCAAGGCTATCCACCAGCTCTTCCTCCTGCGCCATCATCGTGGCAGACAGGAAGATAGAAAGAAGCAGGAATATCTTGAATCGATTCATCATCTTTTTCTTTGTTAGAATGTCAGACGCAAGGCCATGCCGGCACCGATATCGCCCAGTCGCGCAGCAGGCAGCGAATGCTGTCCCGTACTACAGGGGCCCAGAATAGTAGGTACCACCTGCATCGACAGGTCCTCGCTGATATCGAAGGTCGAGAGCTCGGCATCGACATAAGCATCGATGGCTGCAATGGCATAAACGGCCACGAAAGCAAAGATACTCATATCGCGGTATTTGCGGTAGTAGTTCTTCTTGTTCTTGAAAATGTTCTTGAACTGCTCCTCGCGCCCCGTGATGTCGTAGCCGATGGGCAGCATCTTCTCATAGCTCTTCGATGCAGGGTCGTTGTCCATGATATCCAGATACGCCTGCGAGTAGTCACTCAGCATCTGGTTGTTCCAGCTGAGGGCATAGACGCAACCCAGAAATCCACCATAGATGATGGGCAGCTTCCAGAACTTGCGGTTGTAGATCTGTCCCGCACCCGGAAAGACCAACGAGAGCCACAATGAGCGGATGGGATCGGGCTTGAAGGCCGGACGCAACTTCATCTCAGCGACCGCCACTAGGCTGTCAGAGAGTTGCACCAGGCTATCCCTCTGTACGCGCGCAGGAGCTTCCACCGACACCACGACACTATCGCGCAGCAGCAGCACGCTGTCAGGCGTAATTGGAAACTCATCATCCGTCACCACCTGCCCCTGCGCCAAACACCACGGCAGCAGTGCCGTCGCCATCAGCGCCAACACTCTCCAACGTCTGTATCGCTCCCCTACCCGCTTCAATACTTCAATTTTTCAATATTTCAATTTCTCAATTCTCAATGTTTCAACCTGTCCAGTATGCTGACGATGCGCTCCATCTCCTCTTCGTTGGCAAAGGGGATGGTAATCTTGCCGCGACCGCGGTCGCTACACGTGAACTGCACCTTCGTGTGGAAGCACTCCGAGAGGCGTTCGCGCAGTTCGTTATATTCGTGGGTGACTTGCGCCTTGCGCGGACGAACACGCTGTGTACCAATCTGTATGGTCTCGCCCTCCACGAGGCGCTTCACCAGTTCCTCCACCTTGCGCACGCTCAGGTGCTCGTTCTGGAGCTGTGCGAACACCTTCAGCTGCTGTGCGGGGTTGTCCAACGCAAGCAAAGCACGGGCATGCCCCATGTCCATCTCGCGGTTCTGCAGCGCCATCTGTATCGGTGCGGGTAACTTCAGCAGGCGCAGGTAGTTCGTCACCGTGGCACGCTTCTTGCCCACGCGCTCCGACAGGCGGTCCTGCGTCAGCCCATACTGCTCCAGCAGATGCTGATATGCCAGCGCAATTTCCAAGGCGTTCAGATCCTGACGCTGTATGTTCTCGATGAGCGCCATCTCCATGACGTTCTCGTCGTCGGCCGTGCGGATATATGCCGGTATGGAAGTGAGACCTGCTTTCTGCGAGGCACGCCAGCGACGCTCGCCAGCGATAATCTCATAAGTGCCATCCTCCATCTGGCGCAGCGTGATGGGCTGCACGATACCGATCTCGCGGATGCTGTCCGCCAGTTCGTTCAGCGCCTCTTCGTCGAACTCATGACGCGGCTGCTTCGGGTTAGGGTGTATCAGCGTGAGGGCAATCTCGTTGATGCTCGAGGACCCCTCTGTCTTCACTTCGTCTGTCTGTATCAGGGCATCCAGGCCGCGACCCAATGCCGGAAATTTCTTATGTGGTGCCACTTTGTATTAGTTTAGAGTTGAGAGTTTAGGGTTGAGAGTTTAGCGTTTAAGGAGTTCAAGAAGTTCAAGAGTTTAAGTTTCATTTTTCATTCTTCTCTATAATTTCCTGCGCCAGCTCCAGGTGGTTACGTGCCCCTGTGCTGTCGGCATCGTAGAGGATGGCAGGGATGCCATGGCTGGGCGCCTCGGAAAGCTTCACGTTGCGGTTGATGACGGTCTTGAACACCAATTCCTGGAAGTGGCGACGTACCTCGTCCTTGATTTGATTGGCCAGACGCAGGCGCGAGTCGAACATCGTCAACAGGAAGCCCTCGATAGCCAGCTTCGGGTTCAGCTTCGTCTTGATGATCTTGATGGTATTCAGCAGCTTCGAGATTCCCTCCAGTGCGAAGTACTCACACTGCACGGGGATGATCACAGAGTCCGCCGCCGTCAGCGCGTTCACTGTAATCAGGCCCAGCGAGGGCGAGCAGTCGATAAGGATGAAGTCATACTCTTCCGTCAGCGGATGCAATAGGTGAGCCATCACTTTCTCGCGCTGCGGCAGGTTGAGCATTTCTATCTCAGCACCTACCAGATCGATATGGCTGGGAATGATGTCCAGCCCTGGCACATCGCTCTCGAAAATAGCCTCGTGGGCGTCAACGCCATTCACCAGACAATCATAGAGACTCGTCTCCACCTCCTTGATATCGATGCCCAGGCCGCTGGACGCGTTGGCTTGCGGGTCGGCATCGATCAGCAGCACGTGCTTCTCCAATGTCGCCAGCGAGGCCGCCAGGTTCATCGATGTCGTCGTCTTACCTACACCGCCTTTCTGATTTGCTAATGCAATGATTTTTCCCATATTGTTTGTTTTCTTCATTACAACTTATGTTAGTTCGATGAACTATTGAGCTGCAAAGGTAAGCATTTCCGCTCGGAAAACACGGCTCTTTAGGCGTTTTTATTGATTATTGCCCCTTTTTTCTTGCTTTTCATCGGGAGTTGCGCTACCTTTGCGCCACAAAACAGAATCCAACGATGCCCTCTCCTACCCTTCCCCCCACTCCTGAACAGGACGAACAATTCATGCGTTTGGCACTGACGGAAGCCAAGCTGGCCGACGAAGCTGACGAGATACCCATCGGAGCTGTCGTCGTCAGCCAAGGACGTGTCATCGCCAAGACCCACAACCTCACGGAGCGGCTGACCGATGTCACGGCCCATGCCGAGATGCAGGCCATCACGGCCGCAGCCTCTGCCTTGGGTGGCAAGTACCTGACAGACTGCACGCTCTACGTAACCGTAGAACCTTGTGTGATGTGTGCCGGTGCCATCGCGTGGGCACAAATGGGGCGTCTGGTGTATGGGGCTTCGGATGAGAAACGGGGCTACCGCCGCTATGCACCGGACGCACTACACCCCAAGACAAAAGTAGAGCACGGCGTCCTCGAAGCCGAGTGTGCCGCGCTCATGCAAGAGTTCTTTCGCAAGAAGCGAGGTTAGCGTCCGCCGAAACCACCAGGGCGTCCGCCACCGAAGCCTCCAGGAGGCGGACCGTTGGGACGCTCACCGCGCCCTCCGCCACGTCCTTCGCCACGTCCTTCGCCACGTCCGCCTTCGGGCGGCCCATTGAAACCTTCGCGACGTGCTTCCTTGTTACCCATGAGATTGAAATTGTAGATGACATGGACCATCACATAAGAATTGATGGCATTGGACCATGTATCGCTACGCTGGATAGCACTCAGAGCACGGCTGATATTGGAGCGTTGCTGCAGTATGTCGTAGCACTGCACGGAGAGCGTGAGGGCTTTGTTCTTGAGGAAGGTCTGTGAGAGCTGTGCATTCCAGATGAGCTCGTTGGTGTTCATCGACTCATCATCGTAGCCGCGACGACTCTCCTGGGTGATATCCATTGCAAGGCTCATACCCCACGGCGCGTTGAGCTGCAGGTTGCCACCATAGTTGAAGGACCAGGTGTCGAGGTTGGCGCTCTCACGGACATCATTGCGGGCGTGGCTGAAACTAAAGCCTCCGTTGACGCCCACCTCCAACCAATCATTGCGGTAGTTCAGGCGCAGATTGTCGCCCACGGTGGTCTGCTTGGTGGTGGCTTTCACGGATTCCGCACGGTCGAGGCTCATATACCCTACCCGATTGTTATAGTTCACATCCACACGGTTGTTGATGTTCCAGTATTTCTTAGACCCAAGGGCGGTATTGAAGTTGCCGAAGAAGCCTGCATCCCAGTTGCCGTTGATATTCTCGGGGCGCGTCTCGCGGGCACCCGTCTCGAGGTTGTAGGTGGTACGGTTGGAGATGCTGTTGAGGGTATTGTTGAAATAGAGACGCGTGAACCACCCCATCTGTTTATCTACGATATAGTTGTTGTAGAAGATGTTGAAGCGGTTGCTCCACGAAGGATCCAGCGAGGGATTGCCGTGGCTGATGTTCAGGGGGTCGCTGGTGTCGCTGACATCCAGCAGCTGCGTCATCGAGGGCTGGCTCATGCGGCCGTTGTAGCGGGCGCGCAGCTGGCTGGTATTGGAAATCTTCCAACGCAGATCGATACGCGGCGCCCAATTGAAGACGTGGCGCGTGACGGTGGTGTCCAGGTAGTGCTTCTGATAATCCATATGCGTCGTCTGCGGCTGGAAGCTGACACCTGCATTGAGGTTGAAACTACCGACCTGATAGCGGAACATGACGCTGGCGTCGTGGTTGTATTCGTTGTAGGTGGCGTACTGCGAGTTCTCAATATTGCGGAGTCCGGAGAGGAGGGTCTCACTGGGTTTGTAGCCGAGGACGAGGGTCTGCACAATCTCTTCGCGCGTCATATCGCCCCACAAATAAGCGTATTCATCCTTGGTGAGCAGTGAGTCGATACTGTACATCGAGCGGTCACTGTCCGAGAAGCGGCGCTGGAACTGGTAGCTGACCTGCAGGTTGGCACCTTTGAAGAGGGGCTCGCTGTAGGAAGCCCGCACACGCCAGTTCCAATTCTCCGACGGGTTCTCCGTATATTGGTTGGTGAAGGTCTGCGGCGTCCTTACGTTCTGATAGTAGTTGACGAGTGAACGGCTGTAACTCTCACGGCTGGATTCCCCGATGGAACCGCCCAAATCAAGCGTCACATTGCGTCCGGGCTTGTTCAGGCGGCGGTTGGCCTGCACATAGCCATTGAGGGTGTAGCTGTGACTGTCGCCACGGCTCTGGCGATGGTTGTCGTTGACGAGGATGTTCTGATAGAGGAGGGAGCCGTTGTCAGCACGCGTTGTGAACTCGTCGAGGGGATTCGTCATGCCGGCCTCGTAAGGGCTGTCGTTGAACGTAACACTGCGGTTCTCGCTCTCATTGTCGCTGTTGGAGTATGAGAAGTCGGGACGGAAGATGATGTTGGTCATCGAATCCGGCTGCCATTCAACGCGGAAGTCGCTATTGACATTCTTGCTTCGGTTGAAGCTGTTGCTGAGGCTGTTGACGAACTGTGAGGCCGACGTCGTCAGGAACGACTCGCTGTTGGTCTTCGTCACGGTCTCATTCTTCTGATAGCGGTAGCGCACATTACCACCGACTTCTATGCGTCCGGCCTCATTCTGCTTCTTGCCGTTGTTCCAGGCGAAGTTAGCACCCGGATTCGCCACGGTGGTCATACCGCTGCTGCCACGTCCCCAGCCGCCGAAGCCACGGTCGTTGACATTGTTCATGGAACCGATGACGGCCAGGTTCAGGTTATCGGTGAAACGCGTCAGGTTGAGCTTGCCGGAATAGAGGAAGGGGTACTCGCTCCTGACACTCGACTCGGTAGGTGTACCGCCCGCCGCATCGACATTGAGGTTCCAGCCTTCCGTCATACCCTTCTTGACGGTGAGGTCCAGCACCGTCTCCTCCTCACCGTCGTCAATACCTGTCATGCGGCTGTAGTCGCTTTGGCGATCGTAGGCCTTCACCTTGCTGACCATCTTAGCAGGCAAGTTCTTTAGCGTCATCTGTGCGTCGCCGCCAAAAAACTCCTTTTCATTGACGAGGATTCTCTTGACCTCCTTGCCATTGATCTTGATAGTCCCTTCCTCGGTAATCTCCGCGCCGGGGAATTTCTTCAGAAGGGCCTCGAAATTAGAACCCTCAGGGATGCGGAAGGCATCGGCATTATATACAAAGGTGTCGGCCTTCATCTCCATCTGTGCAGCACGTGCCGTCACCTCTGCCTCACGCATCAGTTTGGCATTTTCCCGCAGCGCAATCTCGCCGAGGGCTATCTGGCGATTCTTCTTCGTCAGCGTGATGGGACGGAAGACCGTTTTATAACCTATGAAAGAGGCGCGCAGCAGGTAGTCGCCTATGGGTATGGAGCCGATGCTGAAGGTGCCGTCGGCGCGCGTCTGCTGACCAGTCACCTGAGCGCTGTCCAACTTCATGATGACGACGGTGGCACCTGGCAGAGGTTCACCGGATGTATCTACGACAGAGCCGCTGACCGTGCCCTTCTGGGCTGCGACAGTCAAGGATACGAGAAGAAAGAGCAGCGGGGTAAGGAAATGTTTCATTTCATGAATGCTTTTCGACAATTGACCGCCGCCCGAAGGGAAAGTTTATCGGACGGCGGTCAATTTTAACATATCTTAGAGAATCGACAGTGTGCAGAGGTAGATGAAAGCGGCAGGGATGGCCAGCAGGCTGCTGTCAAAACGATCGAGCATTCCACCATGTCCCGGCAGGATATGACCGCTGTCCTTGATGCCTATCTGACGCTTCAGGAGGCTCTCGATGAGGTCACCCCACGTGCCGAAGAGCACGACAATAAGCGCAAAAATCGCCCATTCCAACGAATTAAATACAGGTGCGTAGTAGCTAAAGACTTGCGATGCTGCCAAGGCTACCACAGCACCACCGAGACTGCCCTCCCACGACTTGGCGGGGGAGATGCGAGGGAAGAGCTTATGGCGACCGATGAGGGAACCGGTACAGTAGGCACCCGTATCGGAACACCAGAGGAAGACGAAAATGGACAGCACAACGATGGCACCGTCGTCGTGAAGCAGCTGATAGAGATCCGGATCACTGGCAGTGCGCAGGAGGCACAGCAGACCAAACGGCACGGCAATGTAGAATTGCGCCATCATCGTGAGGGCCCAATTGACGATGGGACGCTGACGCTGCAGGTAGAGTTCCGCAATCATTAGATAAACGATGCTCACCAACCACGGCAGGAATGCCAGGGTAGGGCTGATGGAGAGTGTGTAACCGAAGAAACCGAGGAACAGCATCAAGGCTGCCACTGTGGTGATGAAGCGGTTCAGCTCTACATCCTCCTGACGGTTCATGATGCCCGTAAACTCCCATGTTGCCAAGGCGGTGATGACTGCGAACAACAAGGCGTTCGTAAGTGGCGAATACAGGATGCCGCCTATCATGACAACAATAAAGATGACGCCCGTCAGCGTGCGAACAATTAGGTTCTGGATCTTATTCGACATTGCGATATTTTCTAATTACGTTATTTCGTTATTACGATATGACGATATGACGAGAAAAAAAGATTATTCACCCTCCGCAGGACTCCCCTCGCCTTCTCTCCCCTCGCCTTCTCTCCCCTCTCCTTTTGGAGAGGGGTCGGGGGTGAGGCTTTGGTCGGGGGTGAGGCTTTCCTCCTCCTGCTTCTCCAGCAGTTCCTCTGTGCGGCTGACCCATGGGCGCTTGCCGAATATCTTCTCGACATCCTCGGCATAGATGACCTCACGCTCCACGAGCAAGTCCGCAAGGGCAGCATGACCCTCACGTTTCTCTAACAGCAGTGCCTTGGCACGTTCGTATTGCTCGTTGATCATGCGCTTCACCTCATCGTCAATCTTCTGCGCCGTGGCCTCGCTATAGGGTCGTTGCCACTGGTACTCGCTCTGGTTGTAGTAGCACAGGTTCGGCAGCGCGTCGCTCATACCCATATAAGCAATCATGCCGTATGCCTGCTTCGTCACGCGCTCCAGGTCGTTCATGGCGCCACTGCTGATGTGGCCTGTGAAAAGTTCCTCGGCAGCACGACCGCCCAGCGTGGCACACATCTCATCGAGCATCTGCTCCTTGGTGGTAATCTGGCGCTCCTCGGGCAGATACCAGGCTGCACCTAACGCACGCCCACGCGGTACGATAGTGACTTTAATAAGTGGATTCGCGTATTGGAGGTTCCACGAGATGGTAGCGTGGCCGGCCTCGTGCAAGGCTATAGTACGCTTCTCGTCCTCGGTCATCACCTTGGTCTTCTTCTCCAGGCCGCCCACGATACGGTCAACGGCCGCGATGAAATCCTCCTTCGTGACAGCCTTCTTGCTGTGGCGTGCAGCAATCAACGCAGCCTCATTGCAGACGTTGGCAATATCGGCACCGCTGAAACCGGGTGTCTGGCGTGCCAACAAGTCGATATCGAGGGATTTATCTACCTTGATAGGTTTGAGATGTACCTTGAACACAGCCTTACGCTCGTTCAGGTCGGGCAAATCCACGTGAATCTGACGGTCGAAGCGTCCGGCGCGCAACAATGCCTTGTCCAAGATGTCGGCGCGGTTCGTAGCAGCCATGATGATGACACCGCTATTGGTGCCGAAACCGTCCATCTCGGTGAGCAGCTGGTTCAACGTGCTCTCACGCTCGTCGTTGCCGCCCATCATGGCACCGTTCGCACGGGCACGCCCCACAGCGTCAATCTCATCAATGAAGATGATGCACGGGGCTTTCTCCTTGGCCTGGCGGAACAAGTCACGCACACGGCTGGCACCCACGCCCACGAACATCTCCACGAAGTCGGAACCCGACATCGAGAAGAAGGGTACATCGGCCTCACCGGCAACAGCCTTGGCCAACAATGTCTTACCTGTTCCCGGAGGGCCAACAAGCAAGGCACCCTTGGGAATCTTACCGCCCAAGTCAGTGAACTTTTTAGGGTTCTTCAGGAACTCTACGATCTCCTGCACCTCCTGCTTGGCCGAGGCCTGACCAGCTACGTCCTTGAACGTCACCTTGGACTCGTTCTCGCCACCTTTCTCTACTAACTGCGCACGCGAACGACCGACATTGAAGATACCACCCATGCCGCCGAAGCCGCCACCGCCGCTCCCCATGCGTCGCATGATAAACATCCACACAAAGACAATCAGTAGTAGCGGGAACAAGTTCCAAAACACCTGCATGAAGGTATTGTCGGAGCGCTTGTAGCTCAGCTCACCCTTGAAGTTACCAAGGTCCTGCTGGGCTGTCACGAACTCATCCAACTTATCAGCCGACGGGAACTCCGCCTGCACGAAGGACTGCTTGCCAGCATCTTTCACGCCCTGTTTGAAAACATCGCGATAGTGCTCGGGCTTCACGTACATACGCACCGTGCCCTCGTCCTTGTTGGCCACAATCTTATTGGCATAGCCGTTCTCAACATAGTTCTTGAAGTCCGTATAGGTCACATTCTTCGAAGCCGCTGCACTACCGGGGAGGGCGTCGTCGCCAGCTATAAAGAGATAACCCAAGGCCATGGCAATCACGATATACACCCACATGAAATTCATGCGGGGTTTCTTGTCTTTATTACCGTTGCGCTGCTTATTCCTCTGCGGCGCACCATTGTTCGCTTTATTTTGTTCAGCCATTATCGGATTTTAATACAATACATAAATATAATTTCAACTCTCGCCCTTTTAGTCCCCCTCGCCCACGGGAGAGGGGTTAGGGGTGAGGCCCTAATCTAAATCCGCTATCTCCGTTATCTCCGCATCTGCCCACAAGTGTTCAAGGTCGTAGAACTCACGAAGCTCTGGTAGGAAGATATGCACAATGACATCCGTATAGTCCATCGCCACCCACTGCGCATTGCGCAAGCCATCTACGGCTGTGGGGCGTACACCGAGGTTCTTGCGTGCGAACTCGCCCACGCTCTCGGCCAACGCCTGCACATGGGAGGGCGAATTACCTGTGCAGATGACGAACGCCTTGCAGATGGTGTCGTCCAATCCTGTAAAGTCGGCGATGACGATATCATGTCCCTTCTTTTCTTGGATACCGGCTTGGATTTGTTGAATCAGTTGTTCGGTCTGTAAATTCATTCGTAACGTGTTATTCGAGCTGCAAAGATACAATGTTTTCCCCGAACAAAAGGAAAAACCGCCCTTATTTTTGATTTTTTTAGGGAAAAGCTTGCACGTTTCACAAAAACAGCCTACCTTTGCACCCGCAAATCAGAAATGAAGCGCAGTTTAGTCTTGAATCTCTCAACTCTAAACTTTCAACTCTAAACTAACTCTGGGCTATGGTGTAATGGTAACACTGCAGATTCTGGTCCTGCCTTTCCTGGTTCGAGTCCGGGTAGCCCAACACAAAAATCCTTCCTGCGAACAGGAAGGATTTTTGTTTGTATCCTAACATGTGAGAAACTGGTGAATGAGGTGGGCGGCACGCTGGGGAGCTCCGGGGGCACCGAGACGTGCTGCTACCTCCTCATAGCCGGCGAGCTGGGCAGCACGGGCTTCGCCACCTGGGAGGATGGCCGCAAGGTGGGCGCGGCAGGCAGCGACAGTCATCTGCTCTGCCACGAGTTCGGGAACGACCTCGCGCCCCGCTACGAGATTCACCAGCGAGATGAAGGGAATCTTGATAACAAGCTTACGGGCGAACGAGGCAAGCCATCGAGCCTGCATGAAATAGCAGACAACCTGCGGGACACGGAACAAGGCCGTCTCCAGGGTGGCGGTGCCAGAGGTGACGAGGGCTGCAGTGGCTTGTGACAGGAGGTCATAGGTACGGCCATAGACAACTTCAATGTCAAGGGTCTCCCCCACCCTCTTCTCTGCCACTGCGATATACTTTCGATAGATATCCTCTGTCATACCCGGAGCGCCAGCGATCACGAGGCGATATTTATTTGTGAAGGGCAAAGCGGCGGCTATCATCCGCGGCAGGTTGTCGCAGATTTCTTGATGGCGACTACCGGCAAGGAGGGCAATACAAGGAGACTCATCCCCCGCTCCCTTCTCATTCAAAGAGGAGGAGTGGGCTGCTACTTCATCTACGGTGGGATTGCCGACATAATGGATAGGATAGCCATGTTTCTTCTCGAAGAAATCGACTTCGAAGGGAAGGATGGAGAAGAGCTCATTGACATCACGCTTGAGGGCTTTGATACGGTATTCCTTCCATGCCCACAGTTTCGGCGCAATATAATAATAGACGGGGCAGAGTCCGATGGAATGGACATATTTCGCTATCTTGAGGTTGAAACCCGGGTAATCCACGAGGACGACAACATCGGGTTTCCACTGCACGATATCTGCCTTGCACTGGCGCAAGCCCTGCAGGATGGTGCGAGCATGCAACAGCACCGCCACGAAGCCCATGAAAGCGAGGTCGTGGTAGTGACGCACGAGGGCCATCCCCTCCGCCTGCATGAGGTCACCGCCGAAACCTCGGAACTCGGCTTCCGGGTCTTCAGCTTTCAAAGCTGCTATGAGGTGGGAGGCGTGGAGGTCGCCGCTAGCCTCGCCGGCGATGAAATAGTACTTCATGAAGGAGGAGAGTTAAAAATGAAAAGTGAAAGATGATAGGTGATAAGTGAAAAGTGAAAAGTGAAAAATGAAAAGCTAAAATCTCTGATGGGGCGAATGAGTCTAATCTGTTAATCTGCTAATGTAGCCCAGCGCACGATGCGCTGTCATGTCGATGGTGACGGGCACGATAGAGCAGAAGCCTGCACGGAGAGCTGCGAAATCGGTGTCGGTAGCCTCGGGCTCCAAATCGGTGAAGGTGCCAGTGAGCCAGAAGGAATTCATACCATGTGGATTCGTTGCAGTGGCCCACTCTGCCGTCCATTGCCCCCTCGCCTGTCGGCACACCTGCCAACCACGGAACGAGGTGGAAGGTGGAATATTGACATTCAAACACACATCCTGTGGCAGCCCCTGCGCCAATATACGTTGGCATAGGGAAGCAATAGCCATAAGGGTATCATCACTAACAGGCACATCTTCATACCTTTGGCCGCGCTGCAACCAGAGGGATAGACCCACAGACGGTACTCCCTTCATGCAACCCTCGAAGACAGCGCCCATCGTGCCACTGTAGTGGACACTGATGCTGGCATTGTCACCGTGGTTGATACCGCTGAGAATGAGGTCGGGGCGACGTGGCAGTATCTGCTCCATCGCCAGCTTCACACAATCCACAGGGGTACCACTGCAGGAGAAAAGCTTTACGGAGGAAGGATAACCTGCAGGTGAGGACACTGTTGCCACCGCAAAACCATTGGTGAGGGGTGTCGATGAAGGGGTGGTATCTGCTATAAGGGGCAGTGGACGATAGCTGACTGGACACGTAGCGGTGATAGAAGCTGCTGTGCCCGAACGAGCACCATCGGGTGTTACGATATAGACATCGCCCAACGCAGCCACAGCGCGCGCCAAAGCCTGTATGCCTGCGGCCTGGTAGCCGTCGTCGTTGGTGATGAGGATGAGAGGGGTGTTCAAGTTGAAAATTTGAATTTGATAGTTGAGATTTCAGTTATTCCACCGTTAACTCCACCGCCGGCGTGTGGCCGCCATACTCGGGTGCATAGAGGCAGCGGATGGTGGTGAGGCCAGAGGTGTAGCGGCCGGAGCGGTCAATGTAGGCACTCTCTTCAAGAACATAGGTTCCCTTGGGCAAAGTGTCGAAGAAATAATCGGTATGGGCATCGCGCACGGCACGGTAGTAGCCGAGACCGCCTTGCCAGCAGTAACCGGAGAGTTGTTCGGATGGCTCTGCGCAGGCAGCACGCGGAGCACGCAGGTTGACATACTCATAGTTGCGGTCGGCAGTGATGACATAGCGAACGGTGATGCGATCGCCGACCTTTGGTGTCGTGGTCGTCTGCTCACAGCGCACAGAGAGTCCGGTAGCCGCCGCGCTGGCATCGGTCATGGGAGTGAGATAGGTGGCGAAGACGGCGCCCCATGCCTCGCTGTCGGTGTTGCGCTTGACGGTAATGCTCTTTGGTGCCTCGCCATCAGCGTACTGCTTCTTAATGAAGCCAAGGCCCGCGATGGTCTGGTCGGCCTCTTTGCGGGTGACCTCCACCTTACGTTGAGCATAGTTGAGATGGATATCATCCTTCGCCGAGGCTTTGATGGCCTCCTCATTACCGAGCAGCAACGCATAGATGGCATCGGCAGTGCAGATGTTCGACTCCCACATCTGTGTGCGCTTCTGCTGAAGGAGCCAGCGACGCAAGCCTTTCAGCAGCTGCTGGTTGTTGGGTTCCATCACTTGCACGGCTTCCATCGCTGCCACATGGTGGATGATCTTATGGCTGGTGGGGTTGAAACTACCACCAGCGTAGTCAAAGAAAGTGCCGTGGTCGGACGTGGTCGTCGTGTGCTCAAGGAGTGACTCATAATACTGTCGTGCCTCTTTCTTCCGGTTAGCACCCTGCATGACGATGGCTGCTGTAGCACGTTCCCAGTTGTCCATATCAGCCACACTGCCCTTCATGTGGTCTAAGAGGTATTTCACATCTTCCTTCTGGCTGGAAGAGAGTTTTACACCCGCGTGCTGCGTCACATATACATATTCAAGGTACATGAGCGACGCAGTGTTCACCGTCTCACCCTTGCGCTCCCATTCCTTCATGTCCTTGATGTGCTTTGCCGTCCTGCCCGCAATGTAGCTGACGTTTTCTGTCAGCAGGTGGTTGACAATCGCCTGCACGGCACTGGGCAGTGTCTGGAAGTCGTGCGTCATCGTGCGCAGGCGCGTCAGCTCTGTTGCGATGACACGCGTCATCAGCTCACTACACGGCATCCCGGGGAACCAGGAATAACCGCCTTCGGGTTCCAGACGACGCTCCATACGTTGTGCAATCGATGTCAACGTGTTTTCCTGGAGACTGATGTTGAAGAGCTGGATGAGACGTTCCTTGCGGTCGGCTTCGTTTTCAGCCTCACGCAGCCAGGGTGTTTCATCGAGGATGAGCTGTTTGAGTTCCTCATCCTGTGCCAGACGGCTGGCCAGCGAGGGTTGCCCCTGTGCCTGCTCACGCTTCCATATTTCCACAAGGTCCTTCAGGCGTGGTGTGGTATTGGCGATATAGGTAGCGAGGGCCTGTGCCTGCAGAGAGGTACTAAGGGAGATGATGTCATCGTACTTGGGTTCGATGAGTGAGGGCAGGGCCTGCAGGGCGTACCAGATGGGATGTGTCGTGTACTCCACCGTCAGGCGGCGGTTGGTAGCCGTGGCGCTGTCGTGATTAAAGAGCGAGGTGAGGTCTGTGGTGAAGGTGCCGAGGCTGTCAGCACGGATCTCCACACTCTCGGTGACATAGCTCTTGTTAGGAAGGATGGGCAGATAATACTGCTCCCCGTCACTGAAGGTCTTGCTGTCGGCCGTCAGACGCACAGCCACGACAGACTGGTCGCCCGAGGGAGTGTAGTCGAAGGTGAGGAGGCATTCACCGTTGGCGGTAGCCGTAAAAGGCTTTTTCTGGCTCATGATGACCCGCTCCGTCTCAGGATCGAAGATCTCAAGCAGGGCAGTACCGGCCATCTCGGCCTCCGTCAGGTTCTGGATGGTAGCCCGCACGCTGGCCTGGTCCTCAGCCCGCAGGAAGCGGGGCAGGAAGAGGCGTGCCATCATCTCCTTGCGGGCTATGGCCTCAGCCTCGAAGGTGGTGCTCATCATATCCTTGGTATGTGCGAGCCCCAACAGACGCCATGTCGTCAGGCTCTCAGGCAACGTGAAGGTAATGGACACCTCGCCCTTCGCATTGGCCTGCAGACGTGGCAGGAAGGCTGCGGTCTCGTTGAAGTTCGTGCGGACGGCAGGTGAGGCTGATGTCACCTGTGATGCACCCTCACCCGTCTCTGTCGTGTCACCCTCTGCAGCCTCATTAGCCACCGCATCTTCGACCATCGCCGAAGACTCGTTCAAAGTCTCAACACTGGCTCTGGCCAGCATCGGTGCTTCCAGCAAGAGCGGTTCCCCTTTCATGCGACGCCAGCCATAATGTCTGCTGCGGAAGCTGAAGCCTTCATACCATTCCTCGTTGAAATGGTCGAATTCCATTTCATCGGCATCATAGGTCTTCATGGGGAAATTGAAGGAACTGGAAGTATAGTACGAGCTATAGTAGTCTGTAGCCTCCCAGGGCAATGAGGTGATATTATAATATCTGCGCAACACGAGGTTCCAGGCATGAGGTGTCAGAGCATCCAACGAGGCATCGTACAAGGTCGCCATCACCTGTGCCGGTGCAGGCGTGCCGTCGGGTTTGCGCAGCTGCAGCGTCCACGTCTCCTTATCTCCTGGATGCAGGCGGTCACGGAATGTCTTCCACTCCCATCTCAGGGTGCGGTCGGGTTGTACGAGATGCAAGGTCTCGTTCTCCTTATAGACCTTTCCGCCCTTCACGAAGGCATAGTGGAACGTAGCGCCGTCGCCATAGCTCTCGTCGTAGGGAATCTCTATGACACGCAGCTCATCGGAAAGTTGGATGAGATGCTCCTCCACGACACGATAATTTGCCACAATCGTATAATAGAAGGCCACATCTGTGAAGCTACTACCCACCTGCAGACGGGCAGGTTTATCCGGACCGAAGTTGGAATCGGGGCAGTAGAGCCAGTTGGGGGTCACCTTCGGTAACTTGGTGTCGTCCATACCGAAGATGAGGAAATAAGCCTTCAGGCTGTCGGTATTCTCGCCGGCACTGGCTTCCATGAAGAGTTCATACTGTCCCGCCTCCAAGGCACGAAGGACTTCAGCGTCGAGTGACAGTTGCTTGTCCTTGGAAGTGATTACCCCGCTGCTAACGGCAACACCGCTGGTGCGTTTTTCCTCACTGGCCGGATAGATGGTCCATTTGATGGTGCCGTCCGTGGGACGTCCTGTCGAAGTGAGCAGCTCCATGGTGACGGGTTTCAAGTGCTCGCGCTCCTGCTGCTGTGGCACGGAGGCCACGATACGCAGGGGGCGCTTGCTCAACGGCACGCGCGTGCTGGCCTCGTGGGTCTCGCCGGCGATGCTGTTTACCGCTACATTCAGTTCCAGGTTCAAGCCGCCCCAAAGGGCTTCCTCTGTGAGCTTCGTCAACGGTACACAGATGCTAAAGCATCCATTCTGGTCGGTGGTCACCGTGTCTATGGGCATCGGCTCGGAGTCGCGACGGGAGTCTCTCCTCCACCACCAATAGGGATAGACAAACTGGTAAGTGCCCGTGACACGTCCCTCACGGATGGGCACGCCGTTGTAGCCCATGGCCTTACCCGTCAGCGTGATGCTGTCTGCCGGCCACTGCATATCGGGAGCCTTATCCATCGTCACGTCGAAAGTGGGACGCTTGTACTCCTCTACACGGATTGATAGAGAGTTGTAGATTCTTTCACCCTCCACATGGGCAAGCGCCTGCACGCGATAGCGGCCGGGCAGCCCGCCCTGCGGCAGCATGAAGTCTGCACTGAACTTACCCATTTCATCGGTAGTAACAGAAGCTGTTCCGACCTCTTTTCCATTCGCATCGCGCAGCGTCAGCTCCAAAGGAATCTCCTCCTGCACGGTGGCATCCCAATGTTCCTGATAATAGACGATACCGCCGATGTGCAGGTTTTGTCCCGGACGGTAGATGGCGCGGTCGCTATAGAGAGACACGGTTGCGAAAGGTGCTTCCGGACGGTTAGATGAATAACGGGAGAAATGCTGCTGGGCTGGATCCAGATAGTCATCATCGCCATAGCTCACCTTACGAAAGATGTATGTACTCTTTGTCTTATCGATTTTGTCGTTGTCCAAGACTGCACGACCCTCGTGATCGGTGGTGGCTGTGCCAAGGATGATGATTTCATTGTCCTTATAGTCGTAGTACTCTACCGTAGCACCTTCAATGGGCTGGCCACTCTCAGCATCCACGACCACCGTACGCTGCTGTCCCAATCCGTTCTGAATCAGCGGCTGCAGGCGCGAACAAATGAAAGTGGAATACTCCACGACCTTCGTGCTGAGAATGTCCTGCTCCGAGGCCTCGCCCGTAATAATCAGGGCATAACGTCCTATCTCTGGTGCCGTCCATGCGACAACATCCTTACGGACATCCCAAGGAGTCTCTGTCGGCAGATCGTAGGAGAAGGTTTTGACGGGTGTACCCAGTTTCCTAAGTTGCTGGACGACATTCTCCTTATTGCCTGACAGCTCGCTCTTCTTGAACGTCTTAGGCATCCGTAACAACTCAAATGTCAGGCGCTGGGCATTGGAAGATGTCAATGTCCACGAGTATTCCTTACCCGGGTAGTAAATGGAGCGTCCAGACCAGCGAAGGGAAGGCTGAAGGTAGGAGTTGAGTTTATTTTGTACCTCGCCAATGCGCTCATACTTGGGATAACGGCGGATGCACTCGCGTGCCAGCTCAATAGCCTCTTCGACCTTCACATTACCACATAGCTGCAAGTAAGCCTCAGCACATACCGGAAGGTCTCCGTACTCTTTGACGAGCTTTCGCAACAGGTCGCTCTCACGCTCATCGCTCTGCAGGCCTACCCAGTCCAGGGACACCAGCAGCGCCGCCTCGCGGTTACCAATGCGCTTGTACTCCGCGGCCACGTCCTGTGCCAATGATGCCAACGTATGGCGGGTCCCTTCCCAGATATTCTCATCTTGCTTTTGGGCGCGGTTCCACAGGATGTGCAAGAGGTCATGATTGAAATATGCAGACTGCTTCTCCTGATCGATGAAGGGCAGCCAGTCCTTGCTGCGGGCCTTCGCCAGTAGCGGCAAGTCCTGCATGGAACGACGCCAGTTTTCGGCAGAGGCACTGTCATATTCTTCCCGTGTCCATTCCTTCATCTCGGACGATGTCAGTTCCAAGCCACTGGCCTGAGAGCGGTCCCTGTTCATGGCATAGACTTCTGCCAGCAGCGACGCATAGACAGCCTTCGCCTCAGCACGGGATTCGTTGGCTCGCAAGGCCTCCAGCTTCTGAATCTCAGTGAAGAAGCTGTCCGGTGCCCACTCCTGCTGGAGCGCCACCATCTTCAGGCGAGCACTCAGTGCTTGTCCTGTATGATGGGCACCTGTTGCCTTCTTCAGGATTTTCTCAACCACATCGTAAGCCGATTTAGGTTTGCCGTCCTCTTCGTACTGTTCTACCTGTTTCCAGAGTTTGTCGTAGCTACCGGCAAAGGTGAAAAAAGGAAACATTGTCATAGCGAGTGAAAGAATGAACGATTTCATGTTTATTCGTTTAACGTTTAATCGTTTAACGTTTAGTTTGCTTTTACTTCTCAGGAATCTCTGCCAGCAGGGTGGTCAAGAAGGGCCAGAAACGAGCGACGCTGGGGATGTTGCAACGCTCGTTGGGGGTGTGAGGTGAGCGAAGCGTGGGACCGAAGGAAATGAGGTCCATGTTCGGGTATATCTCGCCAATCTTACTGCACTCCAAGCCAGCGTGCACTACCTCCACCTTCGCGGGTTTCTCATACATCCGCTCATAGAGGGCTGCCATCTGAGCCGCGATAGGCGAGTCGAAGTTAGGTTGCCAAGCACCATACTGACCGCTGTATTCAATTTTCATGCCAGCCATTCCGAAGACGCTCTCGAACATCTCCTGCTCATATTCCAACTGGCTGTCGCACGAGGAACGAGCGAGGATGAGGATCTCCGCCTGACCGTCGCCGATGGTGATGATGGCCAAGTTGGAACTGGTTTCCACCACGTGGGGAATGCTGGGGATGTTACGCAGTACACCATCGTGGCAGGCCATGATGGCACCGATCAGGTTGTCCTGAACCTCCACTGGCACCTGCGTCGCGGGCAACGTCGTGCGCTCCACGGTGATGTCCACACTGTCTTCCACGCCACGGAACTCGTCGGTAAACGTCTTCTGGCAGTAGTCGACGAGGTCACGCAGGTCTTCTTCATTGTCAGCAGGGATCGTCAGCACCACCTCGGCCGTGCGAGGAATAGCATTGCGCATATTGCCGCCTTTCCACGTGGCCAGACGGGCATCGTCGTCGAGGATAGCCTGTCGCACAAGACGGGCCATCAGCTTATTGGCATTCGCACGGTTCTGATTGATTTCCAAACCGCTGTGTCCGCCCTTCAGACCGCTGATGGTTACCTTCACGGCAATGTCGTCCTTGTCCGTCTCCACTTCCTTATACCCCAAGGAGGCAGTGACATTGATTCCACCGGCACTGCCGATGCAGAATTCGCCTTCGCTCTCATGATCGATGTTCAGCAGGATGTCACCCTTCAGTGTGTCAGCGGCCAGATGGTTCACGCCCCACATACAGGTTTCTTCGTCGGAGGTGATGAGGGCCTCCAATGGTCCGTGCTGTAAGCTGTTGTCCTCAAAGACGGCCATGATGCAGGCCACGCCGATGCCGTCATCGCTGCCGAGCGTCGTACCCTTGGCCTTCAGCCATTCGCCATCGATCCATGTCTCGATGGGGTCGGTCTCAAAGTTGTGCGTGCTCTCGTCGGTCTTCTGCGGCACCATGTCCATGTGTGCCTGCATCGTACACAGCTTGCGGTTCTCGAAGCCCGGAGTAGCAGGCTTGTGCATCACAATATTACCGCCGCCGTCTTTGTACGCGTCGATGCCGCGCTCCTTTGCCCAATCGAGCAGGAACTGCTGAATCTTGTCAAGATGGCCACTCGGACGCGGCACCTGTGTCAGTTTGTAGAAGTTGCCGAACACGGCTTTAGGTTCTAAGTCTTGGATTGTCATGTCGTATAAAGTTTAATGTTTAAGGTTTAAAGTTTTATGCATTCTCATTTTTCACTTTTCATTCTTCACTTTAGTAAGTGCCAGCGCCGCTACGGCATATACGCCGAGGAGCGCTACGAGGAGCGTCTGTATTGAATGGACGATCAGAGCAAAGATTGCGCCCTCGTCGCCCGACACACCATAGAGCATCAACACCGTCTTCACAGCAAAATGCCAGGGACCGGCACCATTGGGAGTTGGCACCAGCACGGCAAAGGTACCCATGACGAAGGCTACCATCGCCACATCCACGCCCAAGCCTGCAGTACTCTGAAAGCAGAAGAATGTCAAGTAGAAATGCAGGAAGTAGCACACCCAGATGGCAACGCTATAGAACAGGAACGTGGCCTTACCGTCAATCTGACGGAAAGACAGCAGGCCCTCAACAAGCTCCTGCAGGACGGAGCGCGTGCGCGTCATCAATTCAAAGCGTCGCAAGAGATAGAAACCCGTGAGCAAGACGAGTAGGCCGCTGACAATCGTGACTATCCAACCTGTCGTGGTAAACTGGCCGAGGAAGCCGCCTATCGAGATGCCTGTCTGCTGGAAGAACTGCACAAAGACCGGTATCTGCAACACGAAGACGCCGACCGACAACAGTGCTATCATCACTATATCTATCACACGTTCCGTGACAACAGTACCTAGCCCTTGGCTGAAGTTGACACCATCATAGCGTTTGAGGACACCACAACGCAGCACCTCGCCCACACGCGGCACGACCAGCGAACTGGCATAGCTCAGGAAGATGGCATTGACACTCGTGTGCAGACGTGGCTGCGCACCTAACGGTCGCAACGCCTGACGCCAGCGCAACGCACGGAAGACCTGTGCCAGGATACCGAAGGGAAAGGAAAGCCACATCCATGTCCAGTTCATCTCTTTGGACATGGCCTGTTCAAGCGTAGCCCAATCGAAGCCTCGATACATCCACCACAGAATCACACCGCCGAGTACCAACGGCAACAGTATTTTCAGTATGGAACGCCCTATTTTCAAGGTCTCAAAGGATAAAATTAAAGGCTAATTGCTCAACGTTAAACGATTTTTCGTACATTTGCAGCGCAAATATACAAGTTTCTCTCCGCTTATGCGCACAGTTAAGCCAAAAAAGTTCCTCGGACAACACTTCTTAACGGATTTGGACATCGCACGACGCATTGCAGACACGGTGGATGCCTGTCCGGACCTACCTGTGTTAGAGGTAGGCCCCGGCATGGGAGTCATGACACAGTACCTGATGCCCAAGCCCCGTCCGCTGAAAGTGGTGGAACTTGACGATGAGTCAGTGGCGTACCTGCGACGCACCTGGCCGCAGATGGAAGATAACATTATAGAGGATGATTTCCTGAAGATGCACCTCGACCGCACCTTCGACGGCAACCCCTTCGTGCTCACTGGTAACTACCCCTACAACATCTCCAGCCAGATCTTCTTCAAAATGCTGGATAACAAGGAGCTTATCCCGTGCTGCACGGGGATGATACAAAAGGAAGTGGCAGACCGCATCTGCGCGCGTCCAGGCACGAAAGCGTATGGTATTCTTTCTGTCCTCATCCAAGCGTGGTACACGCCCGAATACTTGTTCACGGTGGAGCCCAACGTCTTCAACCCGCCACCAAAGGTACGTTCCGCTGTCATCAGGATGACACGCAACGACACCCAATCCTTAGGCTGTGACGAAACACTCTTCAAACGTATCGTGAAGACCACCTTCAATCAACGTCGCAAGACCCTGCGCAACAACATCCGTCCTCTCCTCAACGAGTTGGCCCCCGACACCGACCACAGCACATTCCTGGCCGACTCCCTCTTCAACCTACGTCCCGAACAGCTCTCCCTCCAGCAGTTCATCACCTTGACACGTCAGGTGAGCGCACATATCTGAGCCTATTTGAGCAATGAGAAATAGGTGTCGAGGAGGCGCTTGGCGGCAATGAACGAGGTTTGTTGGCCATCGAGAACGCTTTGCTCGGCACGCGGCAGGAGGCCAGCGATGGTGTCGTTGTTGTAGAAACCGTTGCGCAGCTGTTCGTTGATGCTTTCGTACATCCAGTATTTGGCCTGCTCAGCTCGGCGGTGCTCAAAGTAACCATTCGCCTTCACGAAATCCATGTATTCATAGATCATATCCCACACTTCCTTGATGCCTGTACCATAGAAACCGCTGTAGCACAGCACCTTCGGCAACCAGCCACTCTCAGGCGTCGGGAAGAGATGAAGGGCGTTCTGGAACTGTCGTGCTGCGAGGCGGCAGGGCTCAACATTGTCACCGTCGCATTTGTTGATGACGATGCCGTCGGCCATCTCCATGATGCCACGCTTGATGCCCTGTAACTCATCACCCGTGCCAGCAAGCTGGATGAGAAGGAAGAAATCAACCATCGAGTGACAAGCGGTCTCGCTCTGCCCCACGCCCACAGTCTCCACAAAGATCTTGTCGAAGCCTGCAGCCTCGCAGAGGATGATGGTCTCGCGCGTCTTACGAGCCACACCGCCGAGGGAACCTGCTGAGGGGCTGGGGCGGATGAAGCTATCGGGGTGCACGGAGAGCTTCTCCATGCGCGTCTTATCGCCAAGAATGGATCCTTTGGTCTTCTCGGAGCTGGGGTCGATGGCGAGGACGGCGAGCTTGCCACCCGTGCGCTCCAGCACATGGATGCCGAACTCGTCGATACTGGTGCTCTTGCCGGCTCCCGGCACGCCGCTGATACCGATGCGGATGCTGTGGCCGCTATGGGGCAGGCAACGCTCGATGACTTCCTGCGCAATGCGCTGGTGCTCGGGGTTCGTGCTCTCCACAAGGGTCACAGCCTGCCCCAAGATGGTGACATTACCTTTCAGGATGCCATCGACATAGTCATCAACGGTGAGGCGACGACGCGCAAAGCGGCCGCGCTGCAGGTAGGGGTTTACTGTGGTGGGTTGCTCCACGCCACTATTGACCACTAGACCTTTATATTCTTCGCTATTCTCAGGATGCTGCATTTAATACGCTGATTGTTGACTGTTATTTCTTTTTGGGCAGTTTGGGCTTGACAGGAAGGATGCCGTACTTAGTGGGACGGACATAGGCGATGGTACCATCGGGGTTAAAGGTCATACGGTCGATGCAGACCTCGCGATGGTAGCCAGGACCTTTTTTCTTGTCGATGTAGTTCTTGTTGATGCGGTGATAGACAATATACCATTCATCCTTGCCCGGCACTTGGATGACGCTATTGTGCGCTGTGCCGTAGATCTCGGAGCGTGGTTCCTGCATGAGCAGGATGGCATCCTCAGCCACCGTGATGGGCCCCATAGGTGAATAGGAGGTACCATAGGCAACATGGTAGTTGGGTGAGCCTGTATCGTCAACACTCCACATGAAGTAGTAAAGTCCTTTGCGATAGAAAACATAAGGTGCCTCACGGTATTGGAAGTTCTCCAGTGTGCCGCCCTGCGGCGTGATGACCTTCACGGTGGTCGTATCGATGCTCACCATGTCCTCATTAAGCTTGGCGACAGCCATATAGCCATTACCCCAATAGATGTAGTTGTCATCCGTAACAGGGTCATTGAAGACATCCACGTCAATCTGCTGACCGCCCGTAAGGCCCTCGGGACGGAAGTCGATGAGAGGGGTTCCCAAGTCGTAGAACGGTCCAACAGGCGTGTTGGCAATGGCCACACCAATGGACTTGCGGTTCTTCTTGACATCATGACCGCTATAGTAAAGGTAATAGTTGTAGCGACCATCTTCGCCCAGGCGTTCCATGATGGCTGGTGCCCATGCGTTGCCAGAGGCCCAGGGTACCTGCTCCGTGGCGAGGTCAAGGACGATGCCCTCGTGCTTCCATTCCACAAGGTCAGCACTGGAAAAAGCCGTGAAATAGTAACCGCCCCAACCTGGCACACCATCCGTGGTGGAATAGATGTAGAAGCGGTTGGTGAGGTGGGAGAACATAATCTCCGGGTCTGCATGGAACTCTGGCAGAATGGGGTTGCCGCTGGTGCGTACACGACGCGCGCGAGTGACTGCCGAGGCCTCGCATCCCAGAGCGAGGAGGGCAATAAGGAGGAGGAAGAGCTTTTTCATAATGTCTTTCAATATTTCGATATTTCAATGTTCAATATCTCACGACTCCCTAAAGAAGTCCAGCATCTCGAAGATGTCATCCTTGGAGGCCTGCTGGTTGATGCGGATGTCCCCCACTCCACCGAGGAGCGTGAAGTTGATGATACCGGCGGTGTTCTTCTTGTCGTGAGTCATCAGCTCGTAGAGTCGGTCGTACTGCTTGCACGTGATGGTGAACTGCCCGTAGGTCTCCTTCACGAACTGCGCCACCTGGTGCAGACGGGTGGAAGGGAAGCCACAGCGCGTTGCCGAAAGGTAGAGTTCGCAGACGAGGCCCCACGCCACGGCATAGCCGTGGAGGACGGTACGGTGTTCCTCCATCGCGAGGCTCTCAAAGGCATGACCTGCGGTATGGCCCAGGTTGAGAGCCTTGCGGATGCCGTGCTCATGCGGGTCTTCCGTCACAATACGTTCTTTCACGGCGACGCTGTCCCCGACCATCTGCTTCAGGACTTCAAGATCCGGATGCTCGATGTCAAAGGCCAGGTGCTGACAGAGCATGACATCGTCAGAGATGAGTGCATGTTTCAACATCTCAGCATAGCCACTGCGTATATTCTGTGTGTCGAGTGTCTGTAGGAACTGCGTATCAAGAATCACGGTACCCGCCGCATTGAAGACGCCGATCTCGTTCTTGAGACCACGGAAGTTAATACCTGTCTTGCCGCCCACACTGGCATCGACCATTGCCAGCAGCGTCGTGGGGATATTGATGTAGGCTATTCCCCGCTTGAAGGTGGATGCCGCAAAGCCGCCGAGGTCTGTAATCATGCCACCACCCAGATTGATCAGCAGGGAATGGCGCGTAGCACCACTCTCGCCCAACGCTGTCCACACAGCCGCCAACGACTCAAGGTTCTTGGCTTCGTCAGTGGCACCTATGGTGATGAGCGTGGCATCCGGTGTCATGTTCATCAGCATTGGCCAACAAGCCTTGCGGGTGTTGACATCGGTGAGCACGAAAATGCGGTCGGGCCCCACGGCACCGATGGCTGTAGCGAGCTCCGCCTGAAGATCGTGGCTAATGACTATTTGCTGTTCCACGGAAGCTGTTTCTTGCATTTTGATGCTGCAAAAATAATACAAGTTCTTCGAAGCACAAAATATGTGCTCTTAAAAAATATAAAAGCGGTGCTCCGAAGTCCGAAGCACCGCCCTATCAGGATGATGAAACGTGTTTAATCGATATCGTAGTCGAGGATGGCCTTGCGGTTGGCAAGCACGCGGTCGTAGTCCTCCTTGGAACCTACGACGATGCGCTCGAACTCGCGCAGACCCGTACCGGCAGGAATGAGGTGACCGCAGATGACGTTCTCCTTCATACCCTCGAGGTAGTCGCTCTTGCCGTTGATGGCAGCCTCGTTGAGGACCTTCGTGGTCTCCTGGAAGGAGGCGGCGGACATGAACGAACTGGTCTGCAGGGCGGCACGCGTGATACCCTGAAGGATCTGCGTGGAGGTGGCGGGCACAGCGTCACGCACTTCGACGGGACGCAGGTCGCGACGCTTCAACAGCGAGTTCTCATCGCGCAGCTTGCGAGCGGTGACGATCATACCTGCCACCATATTCTCGCTGTCACCGGCATCGATGACCACCTTCTTGCCCCAGATGCGATCGTTCTCCTCGGCGAACTCAAGCTTATCGACAATCTGCTGTTCGAGGAAGCGGGTGTCGCCGGGCTCTTCGATCTGCACCTTGCGCATCATCTGGCGCACGATGACCTCGAAGTGCTTGTCGTTGATCTTCACACCCTGCAGACGATAGACATCCTGCACCTCGTTGACGATGTACTCCTGCACTGCCGTGGGACCCTGGATAGCCAGGATGTCGGCAGGCGTGATGGCACCGTCGGAGAGCGGTGTGCCGGCACGCACGTAGTCGTTCTCCTGCACCAGAATCTGCTTGGACAGGGGCACAAGGTAGGTGCGGGGCTCGCCCGTCTTCGGCGTGATGGTAATCTCGCGGTTACCACGCTTGAGCTTACCCATGGTGACCTCACCGTCGATTTCACTGACGATAGCGGGGTTGCTCGGGTTACGAGCCTCGAAGAGCTCCGTGACACGAGGCAGACCGCCCGTGATATCACCAGCCTTACCCACGGCACGCGGAATCTTCACAAGGACATCGCCGGCGTTGACCTGCTGCTTGTCCTCGACGGAGATGTGGCCGCCGATGGGGAAGTTATAGGTGCGGAGGAGCTCGCCGTCTTCGCTGACGATATGAGCCTGCGGAATCTTGGTCTTGTCTCTGGACTCGATGATGATCAGCTCACGGAGACCTGTGGCATCATCGGTCTCAACACGATAGGTGACACCTTCGATGACGCCCTCGAACTCGACGCGACCCGGCATCTCCGTCACGATGACCGCGTTGAAGGGGTCCCACTTGGCGATGATATCGCCCTTGGCCACCTTCTCGCCATCCTTCTTGTAGAGCGTAGAGCCGTAAGGCACGTTCTGCGTGAGGAGGACGATGCCCGTATTGATATCCACGAAGCGTACCTCAGCCAGACGGCCTACGACCATCTTGGCGGGAGCACCGGTCTCGTCAGTGATATCTACGGTGCGCAGTTCCTCAAACTCGAGCTTGCTGTCATACTTGGCCTTGATGGTAGCGTTGGCGGCAGCGTTGTCAGCCACACCACCGGCGTGGAAGGTACGCAGTGTCAGCTGAGTACCAGGCTCACCGATGGACTGTGCGGCAATGACGCCGACAGCCTCGCCCTTCTGCACCATACGTGCCGTAGCCAAGTTGCGGCCGTAGCACTTCATGCAGACGCCATGCTTGCTCTCGCAAGTGAGCACAGAACGGATCTCGACGCTCTCGATGGGGCTGGCCTCGATCTCGGCGGCGATGGTCTCGGTGATTTCCTCGCCAGCAGCCACGATGAGCTTGTTGGTAGAGGGATTGATGATGTCGTGGACGCTGACGCGGCCAAGGATGCGGTCGTAGAGCGAGGTGATGACCTCATCGCCGTTCTTGAGAGCGGTGCAGACGAGACCACGCAGTGTGCCGCAGTCCTCTTCAGTGATGATGACGTCGTGACTGACATCCACCAGACGACGTGTGAGGTAACCGGCGTCAGCGGTCTTCAGAGCGGTATCGGCAAGACCCTTACGGGCACCGTGAGTGGAGATGAAGTACTCCAGCACGGACATACCCTCCTTAAAGTTCGACAGAATCGGGTTCTCAATGATCTGTGCCTCGGCACCAGCCTTCTGGGGCTTGGCCATCAGACCACGCATACCGGAGAGCTGAGAGATCTGACCGGCACTACCACGGGCACCTGAGTCAAGCATCATGTACACGGCATTGAAGCCCTGGTCGGCCTCGCGCATCGTCTTCATCAGCACGGCGCTGAGGTCGTTGTTGACGTGTGTCCACGCGTCGATGACCTGGTTGTAACGCTCCTTATCGGTGATGAAACCCATATTGTAGTCGCCCATGATACGCTCCACCTCGTCATTACCGCGCTGTACGAGGGCTGCCTTCTCCTCAGGAATGATAATATCGCCGAGGTTGAAGGACAGACCGCCATCGTAGGCGAGCTTGTAACCGAGGTTCTTGATACCGTCGAGGAAGGCACAGGCCTTGGCAACACCGACCGTCTTGATGACATCGGTGATGAGGTTACGGAGCGTCTTCTTGGAGATGACATCGTTGAAGAAGCCGACCTCCACGGGGATAATCTCGTTAACGATAACACGACCTACGGAGGTCTCCACCATGCGCTTGCCGATCTTGCCGTCCTCAAGTTTATCCTTGACGATGACCTTCACGGGAGCGTGCACATCGACGCGCTTCTCGTTGTAGGCTATGATGGCCTCTTCGGGACCGTAGAAGGTGAGGCCCTCACCCTTGGCACCCGGACGCAGCTTGGTGATGTAGTACAGACCAAGCACCATATCCTGTGAAGGAACGGTGATAGGAGCACCGTTGGCGGGGTTCAGTATGTTATGACTCTGGAGCATCAGGATCTGTGCCTCCAGGATAGCCTCGTTGCTCAAGGGGAGGTGCACAGCCATCTGGTCACCGTCGAAGTCGGCATTGAATGCCGTACATGCAAGCGGGTGCAGCTGGATGGCCTTACCCTCGATCATGTGGGGCTGGAAGGCCTGAATACCCAGGCGGTGCAGTGTCGGAGCACGGTTGAGGAGCACGGGGTGACCTTTCATGACGTGCTCAAGGATATCCCAGATGACTGGATCCTTGCGGTCCACGATCTTCTTGGCGCTCTTCACCGTCTTCACGATACCGCGCTCGATGAGCTTACGGATGATGAACGGCTTATAGAGCTCGGCAGCCATCAGCTTCGGCAGACCGCACTCACCCATGTTAAGCTCGGGGCCTACGACGATGACGGAACGTGCGGAGTAGTCAACACGCTTACCGAGGAGGTTCTGACGGAAGCGGCCCTGCTTACCCTTCAGCGAGTCGCTGAGGGACTTCAGCGGACGGTTGCTCTCGCTCTTGACAGCGCTGCTCTTGCGGCTGTTGTCGAAGAGGCTGTCAACGGCCTCCTGAAGCATACGTTTCTCATTGCGGAGGATGACCTCGGGGGCCTTGATCTCAATGAGGCGCTTCAGGCGGTTGTTACGAATGATGACACGACGATAGAGGTCGTTGAGGTCAGAGGTAGCAAAGCGACCACCATCCAGGGGCACCAGGGGACGAAGATCGGGCGGGATGACAGGCAGCATCGTCATGATCATCCACTCGGGCTTATTGCGGTCGCGGCTGGCACGGAAGCTCTCCACGACCTGCAGGCGCTTCAGTGCATCGTTCTTACGCTGTTGGGCGGAGTCGCTGTTGGCGCGATCGCGCAGCTCATAGCTGAGCTTGTCGAGGTCGAGACCTACGAGGAGGTCGTAGATGGCCTCGGCACCCATCTTGGCCACGAACTTATTGGGATCGTCGTCGGGCAGGAACTGGTTCTCGATGGGCAGACGATCAAGATGCTCGAGATACTCATCCTCAGAGAGAAGGTCAAACTTCTCAAGGTGCAGGTTCTCGTCCTCGGACTTCTCGAAGGGACCCGGATTGATGACCACGTAACGCTCGTAGTAGATGACGGAATCCAGCTTCTTCGTGGGCATTCCCAGCAGGTAGCCAATCTTGTTAGGCAGGCTGCGGAAGTACCAGATATGTGCCACGGGCACCACCAGTTCGATGTGTCCGCTGCGCTCGCGACGCACCTTCTTCTCGGTCACCTCCACACCGCAACGGTCGCAGACAATGCCTTTGTAACGGATGCGCTTGTACTTACCGCAATGGCACTCGTAGTCCTTGGTGGGACCGAAGATGCGCTCGCAGAACAAGCCGTCGCGCTCGGGCTTATAGGTGCGATAGTTAATGGTCTCGGGCTTTAAGACCTCACCATAAGAATTCTCCTTGATTTCCTCGGGCGAAGCAAGTCCGATGGTAATCTTCGTGAAGTTATTCTTTACTTTAATATCTTTCTTGTAAGGCATAATTCTTCTTATTTATGAATTACGAATGATGATTGATGAATATGAGTTGACGATGTTGGATTGAATACCAATGACGCAAGAGCTGATTTCTTGTATTCATCAATATTCAATCATCAATCATCATTTAATCGAGAGTAACGCTGAGACCAAGACCGCGGAGCTCATGCAGCAACACGTTGAGGGACTCGGGGACACCCGGTGTGGGCATCTGCTCGCCCTTGACGATAGCCTCGTAAGCCTTGCTGCGGCCTGTGATATCATCGGACTTAATGGTGAGGATCTCTTGTAGTACGTGGGATGCACCGAAGGCTTCGATAGCCCAGACCTCCATCTCACCGAAACGCTGACCGCCGAACTGGGCCTTACCGCCGAGGGGCTGCTGCGTGATGAGACTATACGGGCCGATGCTACGAGCGTGCATCTTATCTTCGACCATATGGCCGAGTTTCAGCATGTAAGCCACACCCACGGTAGCCAGCTGGTCGAACTTCTCGCCGGTAGCGCCGTCGTAGAGCTGCGTCGAGCAGTAACGGGGCAGGCCAGCCTTGTCGGTCCATTCGCAGAGGTCGTCGAGGGAGGCACCGTCGAAAATCGGTGTCGAGAACTTCACGCCCAGTTCCTTACCGGCAGCGCCGAGGACGGTTTCGAAGATCTGACCGATATTCATACGTGAGGGCACACCCAGCGGGTTCAGGACGATATCGACGGGCGTACCATCGGCCAGGAACGGCATATCCTCCTGGCGCACGACCTTGGAGACGATACCCTTGTTACCGTGGCGACCGGCCATCTTATCACCCACACCGATCTTACGCTTCTTGGCCACATAGACCTTAGCCATCTGGATGATGCCGGAGGGCAGTTCATCACCGATGGTGATAGCGAACTTTTTGCGCTTGAGCTCTGCATCAAGGAGCTTGTACTTCTTGATGAAGTTGATAATCAACTTGGAGATCAGGCCGTTGACATGCTGGTCGCTGGTCCAGCCACTGAGCTGGATACCCGTATAGTCGAGGTTGGCAAGTGCACCTTCGGTGAACTTCGTACCCTTGGCGATAATCTCTGCGCCCATGTAGTCCTTCACACCCTGTGAGGTGAGGTCCTTGGTGAGCTCCAGGAGCTTATCGATGAGGATGGCCTTCAGGTCGTCAACCTTCATGTTGAACTCCTCGTCGATCTTCGGCAGACGCTGCTTATCACGCAGCTTCTCGGAACGTGTCTTGATGGCACGCGAGAAGAGCTTCTTGTCGATGATTGTACCCGAGAGAGAGGGAGAAGCTTTGAGGGATGCATCCTTTACATCACCGGCCTTGTCGCCGAAGATGGCACGCAGCAGCTTCTCTTCAGGTGAAGGATCGCTCTCGCCCTTCGGCGTGATCTTACCGATGAGGATGTCACCCGGCAGCACCTGGGCACCGATACGGATGATACCGTTCTCATCGAGGTCCTTCGTAGCATCCTCGCTGACATTGGGGATATCGGAGGTGAGTTCCTCCACACCGCGCTTCGTCTCGCGAACCTCAAGGGCGAACTCCTCGACATGGACGCTGGTGAGGATATCCTCACGTACCACACGCTCGTTGAGAACAATGGCATCCTCGTAGTTGTAACCCTTCCAAGGCATGTAAGCCACGAGCAGGTTCTTACCGAGTGCCAGCTCGCCGTTGGCGGTGGAGTAACCCTCGGTGAGGATGTCGCCAGCCTTCACACGCTGTCCTTTCTCGCAGATGGGACGCAGGTCAATGGTCATATTCTGGTTCGTACGACGGAACTTGGGGATGCGGTATTCCTTGAGGGCGGGCTCGAAGCTGACGAACTCTTCCTCCTCAGTGCGGTCGTAGAGGATACGGATGGTGGTAGCATCTACATAGTCGATGACACCCTCGCCCTCGGCGACAATCATCGTGCGGCTGTCCTCGCAGACCTGCTTCTCGATACCGGTACCCACGATAGGAGCCTCGGTACGCACGAGAGGTACGGCCTGACGCATCATGTTGGAGCCCATCAGCGCACGGTGAGCATCGTCGTGCTCCAGGAACGGGATGAGCGATGCGGCAATAGAGGCAATCTGCTGCGGAGCGACGTCCATGAGATCGACTTCTGTGGGAGGCACCACAGGGTAGTCATCGTCCTGACGGCACTTGACGACCTTGCGGATGAAGGTACCATCGTCACGCAGCGGGGCGTTACCCTGACCGATGACGAGGTTCTCCTCCTCTTCGGCGGTGTAGTAGGCGATACCCTCATTGGAGAGATCGACGACACCGTCGTTCACCTTACGGTACGGTGTGGAGATGAAGCCGAGTTCGTTGATCTTCGCATAGACGCAAAGCGATGAGATCAGACCGATGTTAGGACCTTCAGGTGACTCAATCGGGCAGAGACGGCCGTAGTGGGTATAGTGTACGTCACGAACCTCGAAACCGGCGCGTTCGCGGCTCAGACCGCCAGGACCGAGGGCTGAGAGACGACGCTTGTGCGTGACCTCGGCCAGCGGGTTGGTCTGGTCCATGAACTGCGACAGTGCATTGGTTCCGAAGAACGAGTTGATGACGCTGGAGATAGTCTTGGCATTGATAAGGTCGGTGGGCGTGAACACCTCATTGTCGCGTACATTCATGCGCTCGCGGATGGTGCGGCTCATGCGGGCAAGACCGATGGCAAACTGGTTGGACAGCTGCTCACCTACGGTGCGCACACGACGATTGGAGAGGTGGTCGATATCATCCACCTGGGCCTTAGAGTTGACAAGCTCGATGAGGTACTTGATAATCTCGATGATGTCCTCACGCGTGAGCACACGCACTTCGGGATCGGTGTCCAGGTTGAGCTTGCGGTTGATGCGGTAGCGACCTACATCACCCAGGTCATAGCGCTTCTCGGAGAAGAAGAGGTTGTTGATGACCTCGCGGGCGCTGGCATCATCGGCGGGGTCTGCATTACGCAGCTGACGATAGATGTAGAGCACGGCCTCCTTCTCGGAGTTCGACGGGTCTTTGGCCAGGGTGTTAAAGATGATGCTGTAGTCACTGGCATCAGCTTCCTCGTGGTGGATGAGCACGGTCTGCTCGCCACTTTCGAGGATGTCATTGATATTCTCCTCGGTGAGCACGGTCTCGCGATCCATGATCACCTCGTTACGCTCAATGCTAACGACTTCGCCAGTGTCCTCATCGACGAAGTCCTCGACCCATGACTTCAGCACACGTGCTGCCAGCTTCTGGCCGATGGCCTTCTTGAGGTTGGTCTTGTTGACCTTCACCTCCTCGGCGAGGTTGAAGATTTCGAGGATGTCCTTGTCATTCTCGAAACCGATAGCACGCAACAGCGTCGTGACGGGCAACTTCTTCTTACGGTCGATGTAAGCATACATCACGTTGTTGATGTCCGTGGCGAACTCTATCCAGGAGCCCTTGAAAGGAATGATACGGGCACTGTAGAGCTGCGTACCGTTGGCGTGCAGGCTGGAGCCGAAGAACACACCGGGGGAACGGTGCAGCTGGCTGACCACCACGCGCTCGGCACCGTTGATGATAAACGTGCCGTTCTCTGTCATATAGGGAATCGGACCCAGGAAGACGTTCTCGATCACCGTGTCGAAGTCCTCATGGTCAGGGTCGGTGCAGTAAAGCTTCAACCTGGCCTTCAAGGGCACGGCATAGGTGAGGCCGCGCTCCAGACACTCTTCAATGCTGTAGCGGGGCGGATCGATGTAGTAGTCCAGGAACTCCAGAACGAAGTTGTTGCGCGTATCGGCGATAGGGAAGTTCTCCGAGAACACCTTATACAAGCCATCGTTCTTACGCAATTCCGGCGGGGTGTCTAACTGCAGGAAGTCATTGAAGGACTTCAGCTGCACCTCGAGGAAATCCGGATAGGGCATCGGATTCTTCACCGAGGCGAAATTGACTCTGTCGTTAACAATTTTAGCCATTGATACTATAGATGATTTTGTTGTTCATTCTTTAGACGCAAAAAGTAGAGGACTCTCTACCAGAGAGTTCTCTACCTATTGAGTCCGAGTGGTTACGGGATCGGAGCTTACTTCAGCTCGATCTCTGCACCAGCCTCCTCGAGGGTCTTCTTCAGAGCCTCAGCGTCAGCCTTGGGCATACCTTCCTTCAGGGTGCTGGGAGCGCCGTCAACGAGCTCCTTAGCTTCCTTCAGACCGAGGCCACAAGCCTCCTTCACAGCCTTCACGACCTGGAGCTTAGCAGCGCCAGCGCTCTTGAGGACTACGTCGAAGTCGGTCTTCTCCTCAGCAGCGGGAGCTGCACCAGCGGCTGCGGGACCAGCTGCAACAGCAACAGCAGCGGCTGCGGGTTCAATACCGTACTCCTCCTTGAGGATGTTCTTCAACTCGTTTACTTCTTTCACTGTCAAGTTAACCAACTCTTCAGCGATTGCTTTGATATCTGCCATAATAGTAATTGTGATTTGTTTTGTTTGACTTTGAGTAAATGAAAATTATTCGCCCTTCTCGGCGAGAGTCTCGAGAACACCGTGGATGGTGCCGGCACCAGACTCGAGGGCAGAAACGAGGCCCTGCATCGGAGACTGCAGCATAGCCACGATCTCGGCGATGACTTCGCTCTTGCTCTTGATAGCAATGAGGGCGTCCAGCTGGTCGGCACCTACATAGAAGCCTTCCTCAGCATAAGCAGCCTTCAGTTCGGGGATTGTCACGCCCTTGGGGTTCTTGCTGTTGAAGTCTTTCAGCATCTTGGCAGGAGCGTTAGCCACCTGCGTGAAGATGACAGCAGTAGTGCCCTTCAGGGTGTCATAGAGGGGTGAGTAATCTATCTCGCTGGCTTCGAAAGCCTTCTGGAGCAGCGTGTTCTTCACGACGACCATCTTCACCTCATTCTTGAAGCACTGGCGACGCATAGCGCTCGTGCGCGCTGCATCCATACCGGTGACATCAACGAGGTAGAAGTGGGGATACTCCTTCAGGACTTCGCCAAGCTTCTCGATGATGAGTGCTTTATCTTCCTTTCTCATGATTGTAGCGTCTTAAAATTAGATTTCGTCAACAGCCTTCGGATCGACCTTGATACCGAGACTCATCGTACTCGAAAGATAAATACTCTTCACGTATGTACCCTTGGCTGCAGCGGGCTTCAGCTTGATGATGGTAGCGATGAACTCCTTAGCGTTCTCGGCGATCTTCTCTGCGGAGAAGGACACCTTACCGATAGAAGCGTGTACGATACCAGTCTTGTCAACCTTGAAGTCAATCTTACCCTGCTTCACCTCCTTCACAGCCTGTGCCACGTTCATGGTCACGGTACCGCTCTTGGGGTTCGGCATCAAGCCACGGGGACCGAGGATACGGCCGAGAGCACCAATCTTACCCATGATAGAGGGCATGGTGATGATGACGTCGATGTCCGTCCAGCCGCCTTTGATTTTTTCAATGTACTCGTCGAGACCTACGTAGTCGGCACCAGCCTCCTTCGCTGCGGTCTCCTGGTCGGGAGTGCAGAGGCACAGCACGCGGGTAACCTTACCCGTGCCGTTGGGAAGCGATACGACGCCGCGGACCATCTGGTTAGCCTTGCGGGGGTCAACACCCAGACGCACGTCGATATCCACAGAAGCATCAAACTTGGTCGTGGTGATATCCTTGACCAGCTGTGAAGCCTCTTTAAGGGTGTATGCCTTCCCTGCTTCAACCTTCTCTGCGACCAGCTTTTGATTCTTTGTCAATTTAGCCATAGTTCAATTGAAGTTTAAGTGTTATGCGGGGAAGTCACCCTTTACAGTGATACCCATACTTCTGGCTGTTCCTGCAACCAATCTCATTGCCGACTCCACTGTGAAGCAGTTCAAGTCAGGCATCTTGTCGGTGGCGATGGCACGCACCTGATCCCAGGTAATGCTGGCGACCTTCTTACGGTTGGGCTCTGCGCTACCACCCTTTACCTTGGCAGCCTCCATGAGCTGAACAGCCACGGGGGGAGTCTTCACGATGAAGTCATAAGACTTATCGGTGTAGTAGGTGATAACAACAGGAAGCACCTTGCCGGCCTTGTCCTGAGTTCTGGCGTTGAATGCCTTGCAGAAATCCATGATGTTAATACCCTTGGAACCGAGAGCGGGACCTACTGGGGGTGATGGATTTGCAGCGCCTCCTTTAATCTGTAGTTTGATTAATCCAGCAACTTCTTTAGCCATTGTTGTGATTCGTTATTAATTGAATGTATGTACGCGGAGTTTCAGAGCGTGTAACAATCGTCTTACTCCTTCGCAACTTGCATGAAACCCAGTTCGAGCGGCGTTTTGCGCCCGAAGATCTTGACCGAAACCTTCAGCTTCTTCTTTTCGTTGTTGACCTCCTCGACGATGGCTTCGAAGCCCGAGAAAGGACCGTCGGTGACCTTCACGGCATCACCCTCCAAGAAGGGGATCTGCACGTCCTCAGGCACCTCGGCCATCTCATCGACGATACCCAGCAGGCGCTTCATCTCACCCTCGCGGATGGGAAGAGGCGTATCCGTGCCTTTCGTCTCACCGAGAAATCCCAGCACATTAGGCGTGTTGCGCAGCATTCCCTGCACTTCGCCTGCGAGGATGCACTCTACCAGAACATAACCAGGCAGATGGCAGCGCTCCTTCACGATCCGTTTGCCGTTACGAATATCGACATACTTCTCCTTCGGGATAAGCACTTGGGAGACCTTGTCGCCGTAGTCGCCTTGAGCCACCTGAGCGTCAATGTACTCCTTTACTTTGCCTTCTTTGCCGCTGATGGCACGCATCACGTACCATCGCATTTGCTGACTTGCTGCCATAAGCTTCCTTGATTAGTTAGGATAGACGAACTCCATCACATGCTGGAAACAGAAATCCATCACGAAAACGACCACCGCGATGAGTAGGGAAGCAGTTAATACTACAATCGCGCTGTTGAACAGTTCCGAACGCGTGGGCCAAGTGGTCTTATGCACGAGTTCTTCGTATGATTCCTTGCAATAATTGAAAAATCTCTTGAACATATATATTCTTCTTTGGAGCACGGGAAGAGAGGCTCGAACTCCCGACACCTGGTTTTGGAGACCAGTGCTCTACCAACTGAGCTATTCCCGTGTGTAGTGAGTTTAAAGTTTAAAGTTTAATGTTTAATGCAATTTCTTACCGAGGGAGGTCTCCAAAGGATTCCTCATTAAACTTTAAACTTTAAACTTTAAACGGAGTGATTATCGCGAAGCGATGAGCACAAATTAATCGTCGAGGATCTCAGTGATCTGACCGGAACCGACTGTGCGACCACCCTCACGGATAGCGAAGCGCAGACCGACGTTCAGAGCAACAGCGTAGATCAGCTCAACAGTGATCTCCACGTTGTCACCAGGCATCACCATCTCGGTGCCTTCGGGGAGGTGGATCTCACCCGTGCAGTCCATGGTGCGGAGGTAGAACTGAGGACGATACTTGTTACCGAACGGAGTGTGACGGCCACCCTCTTCCTTCTTCAGGACGTAGATGGAAGCCTTGAAGTTCTTGTGGGGCTTGATAACACCCGGGTGGGTGATAACCATACCACGCTTCACTTCGTTCTTATCGATACCGCGGAGGAGCAGACCGACGTTATCGCCAGCTTCACCCTCGTCGAGGATCTTGCGGAACATTTCAACACCGGTGATGACGGACTTCTTGTCCTCACCGAGACCGAGGATCTGGACTTCGTCGCCAACCTTGACAACACCAGTCTCGATACGGCCGGTAGCAACAGTACCACGACCTGTGATGGAGAACACGTCCTCAACGGGCATCAGGAAGGGCTTATCGATGTCACGAACGGGCTCCTGGATCCACTCGTCGCAAGTGTCCATCAGCTCCATGACCTTCTCCTCCCACTCGGGTACACCGTTCAGTGCGCCGAGGGCAGAACCACGGATGATAGGAGTCTCAGCCTCGAACTGGTAAGCCTGCAGCAGCTCCTGCATTTCCATTTCAACGAGCTCAAGCATCTCCTCGTCGTCGACCATGTCGCACTTGTTGAGGAACACAACCAGACGGGGAACGTTCACCTGACGGGCAAGCAGGATGTGCTCACGGGTCTGAGGCATAGGACCGTCAGTAGCGGCAACCACGATGATAGCACCGTCCATCTGAGCAGCACCAGTTACCATGTTCTTCACATAGTCGGCGTGACCCGGGCAGTCCACGTGAGCATAGTGACGCTTCTTGGTCTCATACTCCACGTGAGCGGTGTTGATGGTGATACCGCGCTCCTTCTCTTCGGGAGCGTTGTCAATCTGGTCGAAGCTCTTCACCTCGGAGAGGCCAGCCTTAGCCAGAACAGTTGTAATAGCGGCGGTCAAGGTAGTCTTACCGTGATCGACGTGACCAATGGTACCGATGTTAACATGCGGTTTGGTTCTTTCGAATTTCTCTTTAGCCATAGCTAATTAATATTATTAAAGGTGATTATTGAATATGCGTTTGAGCTGTTGACGAGGATTGAACTCGTGACCTCTTCCTTACCAAGGAAGTGCTCTACCACTGAGCTACAACAGCGAGGTCCGTTTCGAGCGTAGAGCGGAAGACGGGGCTCAAACCCGCGACCCCCAGCTTGGAAGGCTAGTGCTCTATCAACTGAGCTACTTCCGCGTCTCGTTTAGAGGCCTTTGCAGCCGTCGCGACGGCAAAACGTCTCGAAAACGGCTGCAAAGGTAGGTATAATTTTCGAACCGAAAAAACTTTTTGGCGTTTTTTTAGCGATTCTGATGTTTTTCCTTGTTTTTCTGGAGCTGTTTGAGCAGCGCTTCCAGACAATTGTCGATAGCTTCTTCAAAAGTGTCGCACACCTTCTCGGCGAACAGCTCCGTGCCCACGTTCACGCGGATGGATGCTTCCTTGTTCATCGCCGTTTCGGGTTTCACGACTTTCAGTGACACCTCTACCTTTCTTATTTCGTCGCTGAATTTCTCGAGCTTGCCCACTTTCTTCTGTACGAAGTCTTGCAGTTTCTCGGTCGGCTCGAATCGGATAGCCTGAAGTTTGATTTCCATAGTAACCTCCTTTGTTTAATTTAGGTGTTAATAATTAGTTTCAGCCCCTTGGATGGGCGTCGTTATACACTTTCCTAAGTTCCTCGAAGGTAGTGTGCGTGTAGATCTCCGTCGTCGAGAGACGCGCGTGACCCAGCAACTCCTTCACCGACTGCAGGTCGGCGTGGTGATTCAGCATCGTCGTGGCGAACGTGTGTCGTAGCACGTGCGGACTCCGCTTCTGCTGCGTCGTCACCAGTCCCAGCTTCCTGCGCACCATGGCACGCACGCTGGCGACCGTCAGCCGCAAACCTTTCTGCGAGATATAGAAAGCCGGGCCGTCAGACCCCGCTATCTGCGCACGCTCACCTATATATATATTAATAAGGTGTAGCAGCTCACCGCCGAAAGGCACCACACGCTGCTTGTTGCCCTTTCCCGTCACCTTCAGCGTGCACGCACTGCCGTTGATGTCGTCCATATTCAGACCCACCAGCTCGCTCACGCGCAGCCCCGTCTCGTAGAACATCGCGATGATCAGATGATCGCGGCGGCCCTCGAAGGAGTCCTCGAACATACCCTCCTGATCCAGCAGGCGGTCCATGTCCTTCTCCTGTATGAAAGCCGGCAAACCCTTCTCGCGCTTGGGCGACGTCAGCAACCGAACCGGGTCGCGCTCCACATACCCCCTGCGGAACAGGTACTTATAGAAAGAGCGCAGCGCCGACAGACGCCGATGCACAGAGTTAGGCTTATGTCCCCGGGCCATCATGTCCACCACCCATTCGCGGGCGATGTCCGTGTCGATGGTCTCCCAGGAAAGGGAACTGTCCAATCCTTTGTAAAACAACTCAAACGCCTTCAAGTCGTCATGATACTCCTGCACCGTCCTCGCCGACGCGGCGCGTTCGTAGCGCAGGTAATCAATAAAGGATTCCAACAGCATTCGTCCTCGTTTTGCAGTTTCACCGAGGCGAAATTAGAGGTTTTTCTTCAGACTGCCAAATGAAATCAGCAAAAGTTAATGAACATTTGACATTTTTGACGCTTCTTAGTCTTCTACGCGGCGCAGCTGCTGCACATAAACAGCGTGTTCCTTTGCCAGACGCTTCAGCACAGAAGGCTTGTCGAACTGCTGACGACGACGGAGCTCTTTCACCACGCCGGTCTTCTCGAACTTACGCTTGAACTTCTTCAGCGCTCTTTCGATGTTCTCGCCTTCCTTAACAGGTACTACGATCATGTTGTTTGATGTTTAATGGGTTAATAAATAGTTTCTTATGCCCCGTCTGCCTTCTTTCCTGGTGGTCAGAATAGACGATAAGCGGGCGCAAAAGTACAACCTTTTTCCCGAATACCCAAGTTTTTCCACACTTTTTCGCCTTTTCACCACGAATTACACGAATTAAACGAATATTTTAGGGTTATGTTCATTATGGCCATTCGTGTTCAAAGAGAAAATCAGCGCCCCGCAACTCCATCGAGCTGCGGGGCGCGCTTCAGTATTATCTCTAGTTTAGATGAGTTCGCTTACTCCCAGATGTTCCAGTCGCCGGAACCCTTGGTGTCCATGCCGGCGCTTTGTTGAGCACTCGTTTCGCTCGTACTCAGCGCCATCATCTTTTCCACATTCAGTGCCACAACCTCAGTAGCCGGAACGATATATATCTTTTTCATAATTTAAGACCCACCCCCATGCCCCTCCCGTGATGGAGGGGAGCGGCTGGCGCTTGAGGGGCTTATAGGGTCATTCTTTTAAACGATTATTACTACTTTCTACCCGCAGGCCCCCTCCATCACGGGAGGGGTGCCCGTAGGGCGGAGTGGGTCTTTTATTTTACCAAAACTTTCTTACCGTTCACAATATTCACGCCCTTCTGGACCTTGTTCATGCGCTGGCCTGCGAGGTTGTAAATTTCCTTGTCAACTGTCAACTGTCCATTGTCAATTGTCGTAATGCCATCTGCATCACCGAGGTCGAAGAAGAAGGCCTTGACACCAGAAGAAACAGTAACTGTCAGATAGCAACGGTTTGCTGTTGCAGTGAAGGCTGCATCAACCTTGTAGAAGGCCTGAACGTCATTCTGGGTCTGGAGTACATAACGGACTTCGCTATCTGTGCTGGCAGCAATCGTAGCTGCAGTATAGACACCTGTCAGATAGTTAGCAGTATAGCTGTCAGCCTCGGCAAGAGAAGCACCCGTAAAGTCATGGTTATATACATCTCCTGTGGTATTCTCGAGGATGACAGGAGTATTGGCAGGGATTGTAGTTGCGACCTCTGTCAAATCAAGGACGCTACCAGAGATGTTCTCAACGGTATAAGCCTTAATGCCTGAAGGAATGGTAACATCGAACGGAGCGATGAAGGTTCCATACTTGTTAGCTTTCACCTTCATGTTTGCTGTAGCCGATTGAGTCTTCACAAGGCTGACACCTGTAATCCAAGTGTTACCACCATTAGCCAATGTCAGGACATAATCGCCAGCTGCACCTGTGGTGAAGCCTGTCGAAACGGTCTTCCATTCGCTGGTGGAGCCATTGCCTGGGAAGGTAACAGCTGCCATACCGGCCTCACCATTGAGGACAGAAGCAGTCACACCAGTATTTGAATTGTTCTCGTGTGAACGATAGCTGAAGGTAAGCTTATAGGCCTGATTAGCAGCCAGAGGCATGGTATAGACACCCTGGTTACCATACTGGAGGCTACCCGGCTGGTTGTAGTAAGCGGTAGCAAAGTTACCTGAAAGTCCTGTTTGCTGCTGTCCCCAAGCATTGGTACGAGTCCAAGCGGTCAAGCCCCAGTCACCTTCAACAGTTGAAGAGAACGAACCATTAAAGATAGCATCCACATCTTCTGTATTAGCTGTCCAGGTGGCACCTGTCAAAGCTGAAGTTGCGGCCTGCACATCACCTTGAACATTGTTGACGGTCTGGTCTATTGCCTTTGCTGCGAACAAGAGAGCCATAGCTTCGGTATTTTCATAAGGAGCATTCTGCCCTGTTTCGAATCCAAGATTACCCTCAGCTGTTGCGATGGCGGCATTCAGGGCTGCATAATCCTCAGCTGTTGCAAGAGTAGCATCCAACTTCACAAGGCGCAAACGGTTGAAGGAAATCCACTGCTGGTATTCTGTGGAAGTGGCGGCAATAGCCAGAGTCAAAGGAGTGGTGCCGTCACTTTCAAATGCGACGAATTTATCGCTCCAACCATGACCAAAGGTACCAGCAGCAGCATCTGAACCTTCGATGGGAAGATTGACAGACTCTCCTCCAATAGACATCGTGTAAGAAGTCAGGCTGGCAGAACCGCGAGCGGTAATCTGCAATTGATATTGGCCAGCAGGGAGAGTCAGCTCGCGTGTCATATTGATATCAACACCAGCAGAAGTGGACCAACCGCCGTCATAATATCTGCCACCTTGCGTGCCATCACCTTTCGTATATATCTCTTGGGAACGCAAATCTGTTCCAATGCCGCCAGTCCAACCTGTGTTGACATCAGGATCTGCGCCAGCCAGATATGTGCTTGTATAGTCAACGGCTACAGCAACACCTTCTGCCAAACCGTTACTCTCAACGAACTGACGGTAAGCAGTTACGATGGCATTTGTTTTTGTCACGGCATCAGCTGCATCTGTAGGAGCGGCAGCAATAGCGTTTGCTAATGCCGTAGCCTTTGCTTCAGAAGCGCGAGGCCATGCCACTGTTGTGTAAGCACCACCAGCAGTGCGCATATCAACAAGAGCGTCATAGCTGTCCTTGGCTGCTGTGAAAGCAGAAGTCTTTTCCTGCAGAGCAGTAGTAGCAGTTCCATACGCTTCTGCTGTTGAAGGTTCAGCCTTGGCAATCTCTGCAAGCAATTCGGTTTTCTCAGAACCAGTCACGTTTGTATAAGCAGCATTGTCACGAGCAGCCTCGGCAGCAGCCTTTGCTGCAGCCCATGCCTCAGCTGCACCTGCCGTCACAGTATAGTAAGTCAAACGGAAATAGTCAGACTTATACCACGTAGATGAGTTCGTTCCTATCTCGAGAGAGCCATCGGATACTAATACCTTGTCTGTTGTGCCTTCCACGAATTGATTCTTTCCATTAGTTGCATCTGATGCAATGCCTTTCGTTGAAGCACCGGCAAGAATGTTGATTGTATTCCCAGCATCGGAAGCGACAAGGGCCGTCACTGTATAGTAACCATTGGGCAAACTGGAAAGAGTCTGGCTTACCTTGCTGCCAGCACCATTGTTCCAGGTATTAAAGAGATAATCACCATCAACACCCGTAGTTGTGTAAGTACCATTGCTGTTGGGCTTTACACCAGTATCATTACTACCGTTAGTTGTCCAAGGGCTTAGCGCGCCTGTCTCGAATGAGTTGTTTTCGATGTTATAGGTCAGGTCGAAGCCATTGTTACTCTCAATAGCACCAACAAAGGTATTACCTGCGGTTTTCAGGCTCGGCAGAAGAGCGGTGATAGTGGCAGCATCCGTAGCAGCCTCAGCATTTCCATCAATTGTTGAAAGCGTGCTATTGAATGTACTGAGGGCATCTGCACCCGTGAAAGTGTACTTGCTTGTATTCTTCAAATCTTCTACCACAGCTTTCAATGCCTTGTAATCAGCATAAGCGCCTTTTGTGGAATTGGCTGCTGAGATAGCCGTTTCCAATGTGCTTACAGCTTCTTCTAAAACAGTTTTTGTCTCTGGTGTTTCAACTAAATTATTTAAAGTATTCTGTAGAGATGTCTTCACGGCAGTAGGAACTTCATTGCCATCAATAATAGTCTGAACATCACCCTTGAGAGCAGAAATTTGGGTCTTTAACGTAGTGGGGTCAAAGCCGAAATAGCTCAATGTCCAGTTGTCACAAGCAATCCAGTTGGCGTATGTACCAAGACTTGTCCCGCCACTTTCAGAGCCGATACCCTTAAAGCCAATTGTCAAGCTGCCATTCTCCACTTTAACCGTTGTGGTCTTATATTCAGCACCATCACCATCAAAATTAGAGTTTTTTGTATTGGCCCATGCCTTTCCTGAATTCTCCCCAGAAGTTCCATAAAGCCATACACCCTTCTCGTCATCAATATAATAGGGACCACCATGCTTCATGTTTTGATAGGACCATGAATCATTATTAGTACTATTATATTTGCTCTCCATAGAACCTTGCATAACAGCAATGATTGCTGCTTTAATAGTGTATTCACCATTAGGGAGGCTGGACAAAGTCTGATATACATCAAAGTTCTTATGGTTATATCCACCATTCCAACCATTACGCCAACTCTCCAGGAATCCACCACTGAAATTGGTTTGTGAAGATGTTTGATGCTGGAATGTACCATCACTTCCACTTGTAGTCCAACTGCTAATGTTACTATCAAACGTAGCATTGGTAATGAGGCTTGTCACATCTACGGTATTTGTCTCTTTGAAAGTAGCCATAGCCCCTTCCAAAGCAACAATAGCTGCATTCTTATCAGCTACAGTCTCTTTTCCAGTAGCTGCGGTAATAGCAGTGTTTAAAGCATCTGCATCTTCAGCCCAATCTGCATTATCATCATAGAGGGCTTGGGCTTTTTCAAGAATTGTAGGATAGTAACTGGAACCATCATAAGTCAAAGTAAAGTCATCAATACCAAACTTGAAGTTACCAGCTGTACGTGATGCCGTAACTTCAATCGTAGCATAGGGATTTGTCGTTACTGTAAAATTAATTGTGTATTGTGTCCAGTTTGTCCCTGTAGTAGTTCCTACCGTAATAGCCTGGGATTGTCCTGCAACAGAAACGGAAGCAGAACCGTTTCCGTCATTAAGTTTTGAAGCAGTAGCATAAAAGGAAAGAGTGTAAGAACCAGGACGCAAGTTTGACATTGTCTGACGAAGGTTTAATGTCGAACTCTCCCATCTCATACGAGTAAAGTACGCTTTAGAACCTTCATAAGCCGTCCAATTCTGGCTATCTTGATTCATCGATCCCACATAAGTCATGCCATTATGGCCAGTAGAAGTTCCCTGCGTCCATTCAACGCTCCAGCCAACAGGTTTGTATACCCCTCGACCATCAGAATTGATTTTAAGGAATTGTTGGAAATCACCTTCAAATCCTGGATTCGTGATGTACGTACTGGTTACATCCGTTTGCGCCCACGCCCCTGCCGTACACAGCGAGGCGATGACGAGGGCCATTAAAGTTTTTAATTTCATTGTTTTGTTAGTTAATTATGTTAGTAGTTTTTTGGTCAAAAAACGAGTCCCTACGGGAAAACCACGACAAAATTAGACAGAATGTGTGAGTTGGCAAAGGAAAAAGCAGAAAAAGTGTAATTCTGACAGCAATTCTTGTATGAGGCCATCTAGACATAAATCTTTCTTTGGAAATGAATGACCGTAATTTCCGGAGGATTTATTATGCCCATTATGGACATTCGCGTAAAAACATTTAAGTCTATATTTATGACAGATTTATGTTCGGTTCGGGTAAGTGAGAGGGATAAAAAAACTTCCGCGACCCGGTTGGGCCGCGGAAGAAATGTATGTGATTAGGATTTAATCCCAGATGTCCCATTCGACAGACTCTTTGGAGTCTGCATTTGTCGGGGTTTCACCTGTTCCGATTCCAATGCCGGAGTCACCGCCTACACCTGTGATGCTGGCAGCAATCATGCTTTCTGTTTCCAGAGCTGTCTCGTTCTTAATCGCGGGGCTGATATATGTCTTTTTCATAACGTCATTTAATGATTTTATGATTTCTTATTTTACCAAAACTTTATTACCATTCACGATATTCAAGCCCTTCTGAACCTTGCTCATGCGCTGGCCAGCCAGATTGTAAATGCTCTGAGAGGGGTTGGAGGAGATGCCGCTGATTGCGTCGATGCCTGTCTCGATGCCATCGATGAACAGCTTGACGGAACCGCCAGAGGTCGTTGTCTTCAAATAAGCACGGAATGCGTTGATGGTGGTGCTACCTTCGCTCCTGTAGAGGGCGCCATTGCTGATGAAGTAGTCGCCAGCAGCAATGGTCGTAGCTGCATCATACGTGCCGACGAAGTCGAAGTTCTTACCAGCGACCTTAGCCTCGCCTGTCTTGAGCATCACATTGGTGAAAAGCTTTGGATCGGTGGACGCACTGGCATTGCCGACCAGTACAGGAACGTTAGCTTCGATGGTGTTCTCATTCTTCGTGTTGAAGTTGACGGTTACGTCGTGAGGATCATCGCTATTCTCGCTGAACTCATAAACCGTAGCCAGGTCGCCGAAGGTGTTAGCAACCTGCTCAGCAGTGAGATCGAAGGGCAGGCAGACGGTGTTGAAGCCAGCGACCACATTTCGAGTCATGCCTACGGTCTCGTAATATGTACGGTCCGTAGCATCATAAGTCGTTGCATCATCCAAAGTGAGTGCTGCGGAAGCCACCTTTACGAGGCTGACATCTGTCAAATGAGTATTACCCGACTGAGTCAAGCTGAGGATATAGTCACCTGCATCGCCCGTTGTGAAGTAAGCGGTAGCGGTTACGAATTTCGTATTATCAACATTCTGAGCATAAGTAACGTCTGCAAGACCTTGGGTTACGCTATTCAAAACGGAAGCCTTCATGTAGTTGTTCGAGCCCCAGGCATGTGAGCGATACTTGAACGTCAGTTTGTAAGCCTGGTTAGAAGCCAGAGGTAGTGTATAGACACCATCCTTGCCATATTCCCACGCACCTTCCGTGTTGTAATACCAAGCCGTGCTTGTCTCTGCACCAGTGCTAGCATCGAGACCTGTGATCTGTTGTCCCCAAGCTCCATTGCTACGAGTCCATCCTTTCGGGTTGGTTCCATTAGCCTCCGCAAAGTGTCCATTATAGATTGCATCTACGTCACCTTCGTTGGCAGTCCATGTGACAACGGTAAGGGTGTTTGTTACTGCTTCCACAGTCTCTTTCTCATTTTTCGCGGTCTGGTCAAATGCTTTTGCAGCAGCAAGAGTTTCAAGAGCAGCTACGTTGTTGTAAGGAGCATACTGGCCATCTTCGAAACCGAGCGTCTTTGCCTCAGCAGTTTCAATTGCGCTATTCAAAGCAGCATAGTCATCAGCGTCAGCGACCACACCTTTCTTCAAGATTTTGAAATCACAGAAGCTACCCCATGCACTGCCAGAAAGACGGGTCAGTTTCTGAATGACTGTAATCTCTGTTTCTGCTGAAAGCGTAACGGGGATGTAACGCCATTCCCAACCTGTACCAGAGTTCTCGGCGGCTCCACTCTTATTGGCGAAGCCTTCGGCATCAGTTGCATCAAAGCTTGCGGCACCAGCTTTATTGATACCAAGGCCCATATCACCATTGGAAGCAAATGTTACGAAAGTACCATTTGCAGACATCGTAGTAACAGTATTCTCACTACCGCGACCTGCACTCATCAGGATAAATTCACCCGCAGGAAGCGTAATGGTTGCAGTTCTTTCTGTTGTGTTTGTGCCACTGCTCCAGTTATCAGCATATGAGATGCTGGTATCGCCGCTCCAGTGCTGTCCGCTGCTGGTACTCATGTCAGACCATGAGGGAGCATAGACGTCTGTGACATCAAAGATGTTGTCTGCTGTGGTAGCTGTGTATACGGCAACGTTGAGCGCATGAGTTGCAGCAGAAGCTGCGGCAGCGTTGGCTGGAGCATCGCCAGGTGTCACACCCAGGGCAACCGCAATACCACGGATTTCTGCGTATGCATCGTAAACGCCCTTAGCGGCTGTGAAGGTTGAAGTGGCTGTTGTAAGAGCTGCGGCGGCTTCATCGTAGCCTTCAGCCGTTGAAGGCTCTGCCTTGGCAATCTCAGCCTCCAAATCGCTTTTCTCCGAGCCTGTCACATTAGCATAATCGCTATTGGCAACAGCAGCTTCAGCAGCAGCTTTTGCTTCCTGCCATGCCAACTTGTGGGCTGCGTTCTTTGCATCGTTGATGACGTCGCCAGCTCCGTAGTAGCGCAGGCTTACATTATCAATACCCATCCAGTTAGCAGTAGCTGTAGTCTGATCCAAACCTACCTCGATCTGGTTATTGGTAACAACGGTGTAAACTTCGTAAGCGGTCGGCTCACCAGTAGTCAGATAGGTCTTGTCGTTATTGGCAAATACATACTGGCTCTCATTGGGATTTGCCAATGTGTTCACGAAGGCAGCGATGTCTAGACGATAGGTTCCATTAGGAATATTATCGATGGTTTGATACATCTTGTTCACCTGTGCGGATCCGTCCCAGTTCTCGTAGAAGGGAACGTTGAAGGCACCTTGCTGATTAGATGCGATATTGTTGCTCCAGACATTAGCCGTATGCTGCCATCCTTCAACATTATTATCGAAAGTACCGTTCACCACATAATCGGTTTGTACCGGGTTCATTGCTGTAGCAGCCTTATTGGCAAACGCCCTTGGCAGAATAATAGATGCAGCAAGAGCATCAGCAGCAGTAGCATTAGCGTTGCCTGCAATAACAACAGCCAGCACATCAGCCTCATTCACGCCTTCGGAAGCAGCCTTAGAGGTAACATAAGCATCGTAAGAGTCCTTAGCAGCTATGAACGCGTCAGTAGCTCCTTCCAAAGCAGTGATGGCTGCTGAATATTCCTCAAGAGTAGAAGGCGTTGCAGCCTTGGCTGTCGTCACAGCTGTGCGCTCTGCTCCTGTAATATTATTATATGCGGCATCATCGAGAACAGCCTGTGCGGCATCCTTTGCTGTAGTCCAAGCAGCTTCGAATGATTGGTAAGAGAGACCGAGTTTGCTAATATAGAGGACAGGCGTATTTGCTGATGCAAAATTATTACTGCCCATTCCATAACCCAGACTGATGGTAATATCAGAGGTCTCCTCAAGAGTGAAGGAAATGCTGTGGTTGGTCCAATCTGATGCGCCATTCATCCATTCAGTCTTATTGTCGGTATGTACTGTGCTGCCAATCGAGACTTTGAAACGATTCTCATACGTTGCCTTCGTCGTGGATGAATTGCTGTTCTCTACATCATATACAAGTGTGTAGTGTCCTGCGGGCAGAGATGGGATGGTCTGCGTAAAGGATGAATAATTAGAAGACCAACGACACTGGACTGCCAAATAGTACTCCGTATTCAGGTGGTTTGCGTCAGTTGTTGAGGGCGCGTATGAAGCAAGGGATGTACCGATTAGGCCATTACCATAATCCTTATATGATTCTGACACAACAGGTGTCCATCCCGTCGTAGCTGAGAAGTCTGCATCCTTAATGAGGAAAGTCAGGTCATCCAAAGTTGCGATACAGTCTGCCACGGCTGCATTTAAAGTTTCAACAGCTGCATTCACCTGATCCTGCGTAGAGCTGTCGTTATCATAAACGGCTTGTGCATCTGTGAGAGCAGATGAGAGTGTCGCGTCAGAAGAAGCGTTATATACTCTTGTAGCATATTCAATGGCAGATTCCAAAGCATCCTTGATGACAACAGCAGTATATTCAATTTTAACGCAGTCGATGAAGAGCATGGGGTTGGCACCAGAGCCGCTGCCAGTAGATTGATAACCTATGCGGATCTGACCGGCGGTCTCGTCAGCGAGGGTAAAAGTGACGGTTTGATTAACCCATTGGCCTACGGTGGGATTCACGGCAACCGTTTGGTTTGTGCCACTCGTGGGGAAGAAACCGGTGTAGGTGGTGTTAGCCTGTGTACCGCTCTGGTTGTACATAGGAACGGTGATGGTATATTTACCAGCAGCAAGGGTGACAGACTGATAGTAGTAACCACCGCATCCCCATACACCGAAGAAGCCAAAGCAATTACCAGAGGCTTCACCGTTGGGATTAGTAGCAGGAGCAGCCTTTGCGTTTCCCTTGAGCTGAGTGGAAGAACCATAGCTAAAGACACCACCGGCCATACCGGAATTGGGATAAGAACTATTACTATCATCTCCAGAAGTTACCACGGATGTCCAACCATCAATAGCTTGAAAGCCATAAGGTGAGCCATCCTTACCGTATCCATAGAGATACGTATCTGTGAGAGGCGTTGTTTGTGAGAAGTCCGCATTCGTAAGATACGTGCTGGTCACATCCGTCTGCGCCCTCAGTTGTCCGAGGGCAGCTACAGCGCATAGCGCCGCGAAAAGTAATTTTCTTTTCATTTGCATGCTTAATTGGTTAATTATGTAGTTCATTGTTGAGCACCTTAAGCAAATCCCTACCATGGGAATTTCGTTGCAAAAATAGGAAGAAGGTGTGAAGTGGCAAAGAAATCTTCAAAAAAAGTGTAATTCTGACAGAAAATCTTGTCTTGAGGGATAAAAAAACTTCCGCGACCCGGTCGGGCCGCGGAAGAAATGTATGTGATTAGGATTTAATCCCAGATGTCCCAGTCAACAGATTCCTTGGAGTCTGCGGTGGTAGGAGTTTCACCAGTTCCCGGCTGGAGGCCGGAGTCACCGCCTACACCTGTGATGCTGGCAGCAATCATGCTTTCTGTATCCAGAGCCGTCTCGTTCTTAATCGCGGGGCTGATATATGTCTTTTTTTCCATTGTATTATAAAGACCCACCCTCTAATCCCTCCCGTGAGGGAGGGAAGCGGCTAGCGCTTGAGAGTTTATAGGGTCATTGTTTAATGATTATACTTATTATCTTCACTATCTTCCCGCAGGCCTCCCCGCCCTTACGGGAGGGGTGCCCAACGGGCAGAGTGGGTCTTTATTTCACGAGCACTTTCTTACCATTTACGATATTCAAGCCCTTCTGAACCTTGCTCATGCGCTGACCGGCAATGTTGTAGATAGGACCGTTCTCTGTCGTGTCGAGGCCGTTGATCTCATGGATACCGGTGGCGATACCATCGATGAACATCTTAACACCGCCCTGCGACGCTGTAGCATCGATATAAGCACGGAAGGCATTCATGTCGGTAGCACCTTCACTCTTATAGAGATAAGCAGCTCCAGTATCATCACGACCTACGAAGTAGTCACCTGCAGCAACAGTGATAGGAGCATAAATACCTACGAAGCTGGTGTTGCTACCTTCAACCTTCATTTCAGCTGTAGGAGCAACAATCTGCACACCCTTGAATTCCTGTGCGCTGCTGACTTCAGTAGCATTCACAAGAACAGGAACGTTGGCAGTGATCGAGCCGTCACCGCTGTTAAAGTTGACAGTCACATTATTAGGATCGGTACTGTTTTCAGAGAAGTAATAAACCACGGCATTTGCACCAAAGACACCTGCCACCTGATTAGCGGTGAGCGTGAAGGGCAAGCAAACGGTGTTGAAACCTGCCTTGATAGTGCGATTCATGGTCACATCAGCAATGATGGTATTGGTGATGGTATTGTCTACTGTTTCGTCATAAGTAACATCCTGTGCAAGCTTCGTTGTAGAAAGGAGTTCGCCGTCAGCGATAGACATCCACTGATACTGAGAGGAAGCCTCAGCATAGAAGGTCATGGTAACCTCGGTCTCTGCACTGAGAGAGAAGGGGAGGAAGCGCCACTGCCAGCCATAGCCCTCGCCCTCGCGAGCATATTCATTATTATCACCATCCCATCCGGCTTCACCATTCAGTTTGATACCACGTGCAAAAGCACTTTCCTGAGGCAGGGTCACAGTAACATTAGTTGCAGAGCAGCTAACGAGGCTTGTCACACCTGTTCCTGCTGTACGAGCAGCAACCTTGATGACATAGTCGCCAGCAGGCAGAATGCAAGTCTTTTCATACTTGATGGTCCAACCACCTGCATCACCCCAACCTTGTGAGCACTGCTCGTAGTATGCATGTGTCTGACCGCTCCAGTGCTCATTGCTGAGATAGTTTGGAGTAGAAGGAGTCTTGTCTGTACCGTAAGTAGCGGTGCCTGTCCATGAACCAAAGTCACCAATCAAACCTGTAGCGGAGAAGATGTAGTCAGAAGCTACCTTGTTGTACTGAGCGATGTTCAAAGCGTGAATGGCATCCTCTGCCCCGGCTGCAGTAGTGGGCGCAGCGACATTGAAATCAGTACCCCAAGCACCTTCGGTTTCAGCCTTGTAAGCAACATACTTGTCATAGCTGGGAGCTGCAGCGGTGAAGGCCTGAGTTGCAGCCTGCAGAGCTTGAATCTTCTCCAGATAGTTAGCCTTAGAAGAACCGTCAGGAGCGTCTGCAATAGCGTCATTCACGGCAGTCAGCTCAGCACCAGTTACGTTAGTATGTGCAGCCTTGGCTGCGTTTGCAGCTGTAACTGCGTCAATCCACTCTTGCTCATATATGGAATAGTCGGGGGCACCGTAGTACTTCAGGGTGAAGTTGCGGAAGATGGTCCAGCGGTCGGTTCCCGTGTCTTCGTTAATGATACCAATCTTAATGGTATTACTTGCACTCTCGAGCAAGAATTTAAGGGAAACCAGACCATTACCATTATTAAAGTAGGTCTGAGCGTCTGCCATTGAGTTCACGACATCAGAAGTCTCACCAGGAAGAAGAATGCGGTCCTCACCAGCATAGAAGTAAGTCTGGTATGTACCTGCGCGATGGAAACCGGAAACGCCAAACTCCCACGTACCAGCAGGAAGGGTTACACTCTGGTTGAAATCGAATCCACTCTGGTAGAACTCTGTCTCACCATAATTTGTAGTAGGACCTGTTGACCAATCATAATGACGGACAACATTTTCAACATTCCATCCATCAACATTCTGACTTACAGTGGGGTTAACGACCCAAACGTTGGTGAGATCGAAATATTTATTTTCATTAACTGTGACAGAAGTGATGAAATCACCAGCAGCTGTGCGAAGCAGATCGATAGCGTCATTGATTCCTTCTACGGTTGTTGCAGTAGCAACAGCAGCATCTGCGTCGGAAACGTCAATCGTTGCAGAACCAGTATAAACAGTTGCATCGTCGTCAAGGGCCAAAACGGCAGTCTTCACACTTAGATAGTAGGCATAGTCGGTCTGCAAAGCCTTGGCCGCATCTACAAGAGCGGACAATTCTGATGCAGTTGTGCTAATAGCCTCTTCTGTAGTCAGGGCATTCATATCAATGCCATCTGCATAGTTCTTGGCAGCATTATATGCGGCTGTGGTGGTTGTGCCTTCGAGAGCAGGAACAGCATCAATCTGAGCCTGAAGAGCTGCCTTCAACTCAGAGAGGTCAAGACCCTTGTAGAGGAGGATGAAAGAACGCCATACCAACCAGTGGTCACCATTGGCATTGTCGGCTGTCAGGCCAATCTCGAGGCTTCCTCCAGCGTGGGTGAACTCAAGCTTGTTCACGCCATTGCCTGCGTTGAACCAATCCTTGGCTTGAGTACGATTATTCACGGTGCCGTTACCAACGGTAGCGATGCTCATGGTGTTGGTGCCTGCATTGAGGGTAGCCGTGTAGCCAGTGCGGGTGAGGGCTACAGCGATAAGTTCGTAGGAACCAGCGGGCAGGTTGCTCACCGTCTGTTTGATGGAAGCACCACTTATGTTCCAGTACTCAGCGCAGATATTACCGGCATCGTAGGTTGGGGTTTGGGAAACCGTCCATCCGTCTGCGTTAGTTACCGGCATGGTATTTGTGATCCATGACTGGACAAGCTGCCAGCGGCCATAGTCGTCAGTCACTGCGTCAGCGGGACCTACAATAGTGTTGTCAGCACTGGCCGTCATATATGAGCCGGCACCACCACCATGGTTGTCCTTGGAAACGATGGTATAGACAGGACCGTTGCTGGCATCGGCGACCTTCGTGAAAGTCCAGGTGGAATTCTTGCCATTAGACTGGTCTGTGTAGATAACAGGATCGGCGAGGCGTTCCAGGCCCTTACCAGAGCCATTAATATCGGTGCGGAGTTTGTAGGCACCGTCGTACTCCTCAACAATCAACGTCAGTGCGCTGGCACCTGTGCTGGCCTGAGTTTGCCAACCGTTGTTTCTTGTTAAGAATTGGTCTTTACCGACGTTGTAGAGGTGAAAATTACCTGCACCAACCTCGGAAGCGATCCACGACTGAGCGTTGACGCCCATCGTGACCATTGCGGCGAAAGCCGCTAAAACTGTTTTTAGTTTCATTTGTTTGTTAATTGGTTAATTGTATATAGTTTGTTTTTTGATACTGTTTCTAGCTAAATCGGTGCAAAGGTACGAATGAATGCTTAAAATTATACGTATTTATATGTTAAATAATATTAAATTGGTGTATCTAATACGTTTTGCACAAAGAATCATTCGTGAAATCTGTAATGGCTGAGATAAAAAAAGGGGAGCCGCGGGGCTCCCCTGAAAGGGTTGGTGGTTGACAGAGAGATTAGAGGTTGGGATTGTCCTTGCCCCAGTCTGCCACGGGCGGGATGATGCCGAGACCGATGATCTCGTCGCGCATCTTCTGCAGGTGCTCGTAGGAAGCCTGGAGGGCAGCCATCTCTTCAGCGGTGCCCTGGGGCTCGGTGAAGTGAACACCGTCCTTGTCGATGACACTGGGCATGGCCATCATCACGTTCTTGAAGCCGAAGGCGTTGACATAGCAACCAGCGGGCCAGGTGAAGGGTTCGCCACCCATAGCACCCTCGATCATCTTCACAGCCTGGTAAGCGGGGCTCTGGAAGGAGCTGCGGCCACGCAGCTTGATGATGTTGCTGCCACCCTGTGTGGTCATGTGCTTGATCTCGGCCCAACGCTCTGCGCTGAGGGGGAGCTCACAGAGGGGCTTGCCGTCGATGAGGGCCTTGCTGGCGAAGACGGCCATCTGCTCGCCGTGACCGCCGTAGGTGTAAGCCTGCGTCACCTTGTCCTGCTGCACGCCGAACTCCTGTGCAAGCTGCTGCTGCAGACGGGTGCTGTCAAGGGCTGCGAGGCTGGTGAGCTGGTTGGGCTTCAGACCGCTGTGGATGAGGGCGGTGAGGGCGGTGACGTCAGCGGGGTTGAAGATGACGACCACGTGGTTCACATCGGGACAGTACTTCTTGATGTTCTCGCCGAAGTCGGCAGCAATCTGACAGTTGCCCTTGAGGAGGTCCTCACGCGTCATGCCTTCCTTACGGGGAGCACCGCCGCTGGAGATGATGTACTTGGCACCTGTGAACGCCTCCTTGGCATCCACGGTGTAGGAGAGGTTGGCACCGGGGAAGGCGCAGTGGCACATCTCGTCATAGACGCCATGCACGCCGGGTTCGTAGATGTCATACAGGCAGATGTTGGGGGTGAGACCCAGCATCAGGACGCTCTGCACCATGTTGGAGCCGATCATACCGCCGGCACCGACGATCACAAGTTTGTCATTCGTTAAGAATTTCATGTCTCTTGTAAGTTTTTAAGTTATAAAGTTGATGTTATTTGAATATTGCAGGGCAAAGGTAATAAAAAGTTGAGAGTTGAGAGTTGAAAGTGGAGAGTTTTTTTCTTTTCTCTTTCATTTTTTCGCTTTTCAATCATAATTATTCCCTTTTCCTTATTCCTTTTCATGAAAACATATACCTTTGTACCTGAATTAAACGCTAAATGTTAAAACGAACTCTATGACCACCATCACCCAGCGTGTTGACGCCCTCCGCACATGGATGCGGGAGAATGGGCTGAGCGCCTATATCTTTCCCTCGACAGACCCGCACATGGGCGAATATGTGCCTGACCATTGGAAGGCACGCGAATGGATATCGGGCTTCAACGGCTCGGCCGGTACAGCGGTGGTGACGCTGACGCGCGCCGCCCTGTGGACGGACAGCCGCTACTGGCTGGCTGCCGAGGAGCAGCTGAAAGGCACGCCCTTCGAGGTGGTGCGCTGCGGCAGGAATGTGGCGACGGCAGAGGAGCTCATCGATTGGATGGAGCCTCTCCCCCGACCCCTCCCCCGTGAGGGAGGGGAGCAGTGGGCGATTGGCATTGACGGCTGGTGTGTACCTCAAGACTATGCAGCGGACTTGGAAAGGGCAGCGGCAAAGGCTGGTTTCACCCTGCGCACCGACATAGAGCCTTGCAAGATGCTGTGGACAGACCGCCCCGCCCTACCCGCCTCGTCCATCGAGGTTCATCCGCTGGAACTGGCAGGGCGCACGGTGACAGAGAAGTTGTCCGACATCCGAACAGCAACTCAGAAGAACGGGGCTGACGCGCTGTTGGTGTGCCAGCTGGACGAGATCGCTTGGCTGCTGAACCTGCGCGGCAAGGATGTCCACTGCACGCCGGTCTTCATATCGTATCTTCTGGTGAGGAAAGAGGATGCCATCCTCTATGTCAATCCGTCGCAGGTGACGCCCGAGGTCCGCACCTACCTCCAAGAGAACCGTATTCTCCAGCAACCTTATGAGAAGATAGGCGATGATCTCTCTGCCAACATCCCCGGCGTGAATGCGCTGCAGTATGACCCTTCTACTACCAACGATGCCCTTGCTCTTGCCCTCCGCTGCAATGAGCATATCGTCGCCCAAGAAGCGCCCTCCCCCATCCCACCCCTGCGCGCCGTCAAGAACGAGGCCGAGATTGCGGGGTTCCGCAGTGCGATG
>Ga0265301_10000308_pt1 | contig 74981 bp, 71 predicted proteins | sample AusTroGonzalo_MG_2_FD_193488 | JGI IMG/M metagenome (GOLD analysis project Ga0265301, IMG submission 193488) | Bovine rumen microbial communities from tropical cattle in Woodstock, Queensland, Australia - Gonzalo_04 | ecosystem: Host-associated > Mammals > Digestive system > Stomach > Rumen ... | reverse complement strand
AGTCGCTGTTGCCGATGACGTTCGAGTTCAGCGCACTTACCAGTCCGTAGCCGGCATCCCACATGTCGTTGAAGTGGTTAGGTGTAAACACCTCGACGCCTTCGATACGGTACTGCATGCGCTCTGGTGCATTTCCGTGGATTGACAGTCCGCTACCGCCGGCATCACCCGACACACCTGCAAACGACATGACCAATCGGGCAGGGTCGTTGTAGCCACCAGCAAATCGGCTGGCCTCCTCCATCGAGAGCATGACGCCACCAGTCAGCACAGTGGGGTTCACCGTTGCTTCTTTGTTCACACGGGGTTTTATTACCACCTCCGTCAGTTCGGTGCTGTTCTCACGCAGGGCGATATCGATCACCACCTCTTTGGCACCCGAAATCATGATCTCCTTCATGACACTGGGCTCGTAGCCAATGTAGTTAGCTTCGACGGTATAGCGTCCTCCCTTACTGATGTTAATAAGGAAGTTACCGTCTATATCAGCTACGGCTGCAGCATTTTCCAACTCAGCTATCTTCACCGTTGCTCCAATCAGTGGCTCTCCGGTGATAGCGTCCTTCACAGTTCCACGCAGGGTTTCGGCTTGCGTATTTACAGCGCCGCAGATGACGAGGATGGCGGCCATCATCCATACATACATTTTCTTCATAATTGTTGTTTTATTTTTTGTACTTTAACTCCTTTCTACTTCCGTCACGAAGCAGGCCACGAGGCCGTAGGTGATGGTGGGACGGATCCAGATCTCCGTGAGCATATAGTTGGTATATTCGCTGAAGGGCTCCATGTAGATGTCGTAGTTGTAGAGCGCGGCAATGATCATGTCGATGACGCAGATGGCCCACAGGTTGCGCTTGGTGTAACTCTGCCAGTTCTTGCGGGCATAGAAGAACGTGAGCATGCATAGCAGCAGCACCGAGAGTGTGAGGCACACCAGATGGAGCGAGTAATAGGCCAGTGGCGGAGCGAAGAGAATATCGCGCAGCAGTACCGTAATCCCCACTGAGATGGAGCACCAGTAGTTGAATTGCTGGGTGGTGATGCGGCGGGAGTTGAAGAAGTACATCCATATCATCGCCAGACAGGCGATGTAGAACAGGTTGAGCACCAGTTCGGGCCATGCCTCGCCCAGTCCGAAGTGAAACACGCCATAGAGCATGACGGCTACCGAGAGCATTCCTGCCACGGCAGTGATGCCAATATCGAATATCTTGGCTCCTTTTTTAAATCTTGTCTGCATCATTTTTCTCTTCCTTCTTAAACATCTGGTTCATGCTGCGTACATACTCCGTAGGTATGATGCCGAAGGAGAACCTAAAGGCGTTTTTGTATGCTGCAATATTCTTGAAGCCACACCAGCGCACGATCTCCTCTGCTGAGCAGTCAGGATGCTCCAGGAGTAACTTAGCGGCATATTCTGCCCGCAGGGAGTTGATATAGTCAAGCGTCCTGTCGGGATCAGTATAACGCGGCACCAGTTCGCAGAATGTCTCATGACTGACGCCCAGGAACTTAACCAGCGCATCTTGGTCGAAATCAGGATCCGTGAAGGGCTTCTCCTTGTTGATACGGGCATCCATCTTCACGAAGAAACTCTGCTCCTCGCCCTTCTGAACCACCTTGCCTTCCTTCGACTTCGACAGCTTTTCCTTCAGGATCTCTTCCTGCTCATCCAGCGACAGAGCCTCGTCGCCCACGATGGCCCGATAGTCGTCGAGTGCCGTCAAAATACGTCGAAGTTGCTCGTTTCGCTGACTGATAATCCTATTATGATACAGGCTGTAGCCTCCTATCACGATAAGTGCTATCACAATGATCATCAGTATCACGATGATGTTGTTGGCCACAGCAAGGGTATAACCGTTGGCGAAGCAAAAGGGAGTCGCCAGAAATAGCAACGAGGTGCTTGTAATAATTCTCTGTTTCATATCTTTGTAAGGTTTAGTGATGGTTTCGAGTTTTCACTGTTTTCACTCTCTTCAGATTCCAGTTCCTGCAATGTCTCCACGCGCCAGAGCAGGAAGGCGATGATGATGATGGTGTTCACCTGGGCAAGATACTCCATGAAAAGAGTACCCTCATTATTGGTATAGGCCATGTGGACGAACAGGATGAATGCCAGCAGAAGCAGGCTCTGCCACACCTCCTTGCGCTCCAGGTCGGCATAGTTGTCGAGCAGCCAGCGCCCATATTGTCTGAGCGCGCGAACATAATATATGATGTAGGCGATAGCCAGAAAGACCGTATAATACTCCGTCACCGACCAGAAAATGTCGTTGTGGGTCAAGATGCACACCACTGCCATCACGGCGATGGGCGCAAACAACGGGATGAGCGGCCAGAGCGGCCGGCGACGATCCTGCAACATACGAATGAGCACGCACATTATCAGCGGCACAAACGTGAGGTGGTCGAGTGTGATCGCGATGATGTTACGCACCAGACGGTCGTCGGCCAGGAACTGCGTGCCCAGCAATACCCACCATACGTGACTCGCGACGACTGCTGCCATGAAAGCCGCCGTCCAGCGACGCAGCACGCGGCTTGACCTGACATCGTCGGCAAAGGCATTGCCACGCCTCAGGAGCAGATACAGACATGCCAGCAAGGCAAAGAAAGCCGCTCCGCCGTAGAGCATCATGAAAAACATGTCTTGTAGTCCTCGGTATTCGTACATGTTAGCAGTCCGATTTTTCGCAAAGATAAGCAAATTTTCCAAAAAATCAAAGCCCGAATGCTGGGTTGCATTCAGGTTTTGCAGATTTTGAAAAAAGTTTTGCAGATTTTGAAAGTCGCCCCGTACAAGCGACCGTTGAATCACGGATTTTAAACACCGATTAACGGAAATTCAACATCCTAACAGAGGGTCGTTTGGCGCATCCATGCGGTGACGCTCTGACCCGTGCGCTGCTTGAAGGCAAGGCTGAAGGTGCTGTAACTGCGGTAGCCGCTTTCGTTAGCCAACTGCTGGACGGTGAAGGGCTGCTGGGTGTTGGCTACTTCTTGGTAGCGGCTGATGAAATGGTTGATGCGCAGATTGTTGATATAGGTATTGTAAGTGATGCCCTGACGGGAGAAATACTGGCTGAGATACGAGCGGTTGGTGCCAATCGTCCGAGCCAGCTGTTGAAGGCTCAGGTCGTGCTGCAGGTAAAGTTGCGTGGCCACGCAGTGCTCTGCCAACAGTCGTTCGATCTGTGCGAGGTCGATATTGACGGGAGCCTCGCCCTGTGAGAGGTTAGGAGAGACGGGGGTGAGGCACGGCAACGTCTCCACGCGCCACAGCAGGAGGCCGAAGAGTATCAGTTCGATGACATGCAGGAGATAGATCAGGATGGTGTCGGTGTCAACGAGTGCATAGAGGATGAATAACAACAAGCAGACGAGCGACACCACTTGGCTCAGCCATACCTTTTTATTCTCCAGGTCGGCATAGTTGTCGTTCAGCCACCGTCCGTATTGCCGTACGGCAAATACCATATATACAGAGAATAGCACATAGAGCGACAGGACATATACGGTGGCTATGTACATGAAAGGAACATCGGGGAAGGGGATATGCAACGCCCCAAGCACCACGAATGGTATCATGGCTGCAAAGGCGGGCCAGACGGGTCGCTTGCGGTCCTGAAGCATGGCCAGCAGTGTGCCGGCGATGGTGGTTAGCAGCATCACGCAGTCGAGTACGCCCACCACCACATAACATGCAGAATGGAAGTCTTTGGAATAGATGTAGAACAGATACCACCACACATGGCCCAATGCCGCGACGGCAAAGAACGATGCTGCCCAACGGCGCAGCCGTACCGGCGGCGTGACGCCTGGCGCGAAGGCATTGCCCCGGCGCAGCAGCAGATAGATGGCAGCCATGAGTGGCACCACTCCCGTTATGCCGTAGAGAATGAAAAACAGCACCAACTGTGGAGATATATGTTCAAGTATATCCATTTCTGCTTGCAAAGGTACACATTTTTTTTCGAAAATCGTTCAAGATGTAGGAATTTTACGAAGTTATTCAGCAAGAGGTGGCTTTTTTGGGGCTTTTGCTTGTGAGCATCGGAAATTCTTTATACCTTTGTGGGCAAATTGTAACGAATCAGCGAAAAATGAAACTCTTAGGCGTGATCAGTGACAAACAGCAGAGGCAGGTCTGGTGGCGAGCCTTTCGCATCTGGCAGCGCAGACCCCACGAACTGGCTCCGCTGAAGGAGGAACAGCATGTGTGCGCCTCCTGTGGCACCAGTTTCGAGGGCAACTATTGTCCGCGATGCGGACAGTCTGCCAAGATAGGACGCTTCTCCTTCAAAAAGGCCCTGTTGCTCTTCCTCGACGTGTGGGGACTGGGCAATCGTGGTATGTTCCGTAGCATCCGCGACCTGATGCTGCGGCCTGGCTATATGATCCGCGACTATATCGGGGGTATGCAGACGGCCTATTTCCCGCCTTTCAAGATGTTCTTCCTGTTGGCGGCCCTGGCATTGGTCATCGAACATGGTTTTAACCTCACGGAGGATGAGGAGACAGTCAAAGAGGAAGCCCCAAAAGAAGAAGTTGCCAAGAAAGATCTTGTCAAAGAAGAACTCGCCAAGGAAGGAATCAAAATGGAATGGTCTGATGCCTCCATAGAAGAGCCCATCCATATCAATGGCCAGGATATGGAGAAACCGATGTATCAGGCAGGCTGGAAGTTCGCCAAGACGATGAACACGCTGAGAAAGAAGAACCCGGCGATCTTCGCCCTCCTGACACTGTTGCTCTTCTCCATGCCTTTGTTCTATTTCTTCCGTAAGGCACCAGCGATACCAGACCTTCATTTCCCGGAGTTCTTCGTGGCACTGGTCTATACGGCCAATATGTACTCGATCTATTCGACTGCGGGTAATCTGCTGAACTCTGGTATCCTGAAGTTGATCGCTGTGCTGATGATCTTCGTGGCCCTGAAGCAGTTCTCCGGCTACTCCAAGCGTCGCGTGCTGGGCTATATGGTGCTGAGCGGCATTCTGTCTGCGGTGATCATGATTATTCTGGCGGCTATGGTTATTTCGTTCCTATATGTGTCAATATCTAAATAATATGAAGCGATTCAACATACTGATTGGTGCCCTGGCGATGGTGATGCTGTCGTGTCAGGGTCAGCCCCAGCCGAAGACCAAGGCTATAGTGATGTACGAGCAACCTGCCCCCCTGAAGGATCGTCCTGAACAGATCCTTTACAAGACGGGCTTCACCATCTCGTATAATCGTGAGACGAAAAATCCCAACTGGGTGGCGTGGCATCTGACAGATGGCCATACGAAGGGACCTCACCAGCGTAAGCAGGAGGTGTTCTCTGAGGATCCGGAGGTGAAGACGCCACGCGCCACGAACAATGATTACTATAATTCGCGCTACGATCGTGGGCACATGTGTCCTGCTGGCGATAACAAGTGGGACAAGGAGGCGATGCGCGAGTCGTTCCTCTTCACGAATGTCTGCCCGCAGAACCATGGGCTGAACAAGTACGAGTGGAACGATCTGGAGATCCTCTGTCGTGAGTGGGCGCGAGAATATGGGGCCATCGATATCGTCTGTGGACCTATCTACTCGTCAGCAGCCGACAGGTTCAGGGTGGGCAGTACCAACGCTGATGCACCCAAGACCATCGGACGTAATAAGGTTTGGGTGCCTGAGGCTTTCTTCAAAGTGATCCTCTGTCGCAAGGGTAATCCCAAGGCCATCGGCTTTATCTATCGCAATGAGGGCGTGAAGCAGACGATGGAGGAGGCAGTGCGCACAGTCGATGAGATCGAAGAACTCACAGGGATCGATTTCTTCCCCGCGCTGGATGATGCTGTCGAGGATAGGGTAGAGGCCAGAGCCCGCCTAAGTGACTGGTAAAGAGTTAAAAACGCTTAATAAATAGGAAGGCCGAGGCGAAGTCTCGGCTTTTCTTTGTACCTTTGCAGCGTGAAAATCAAAGAAGTGCTGAGCGCCCTTGAACGTTTCGCGCCTCTGCCCTTGCAGGAAAGTTGGGATAATGCTGGCTTGCAAGTTGGACTGACAGAGACGGAGGTTTCAGGGGCATTATTGTGTCTGGACGTCAACGAGAAGATCATTGACGAGGCCATCGCGAAGGGCTGCAACCTGGTTGTCAGCCACCATCCGCTGCTGTTCAGGGGCCTGAAGACGATCAGTGACCTGACAGATGTGCAGCGCACGGTCAGAAAGGCCATCCAGGGCAATGTCGCAGTGATCTCCATGCACACGAACATGGACAATGCCCAGGGTGGGGTGAACTTCCGCATCGCCCAGAAATTAGGGCTGAAGGACGCGCAGTTGATGGCCTCGAAGACCATCGATGGTGTAGAGGCGGGGAGTGGTGTGACGGGGCTGCTCGCAGAGCCCATGGCCGCTGATGACTTCATCCTGAAGGTGAAGCAGACGTTTGGCGTGGAGTGTGCGATGTGCAACGAACTGTTGCGCCGTCCTGTGCAGAAGGTGGCTATCTGTGGTGGGGCAGGGGATTTTCTGCTCGATGAGGCTGTGAAGGCTGGGGCAGATGCCTTTATTACGGGCGAGATGCACTATCATCAGTATTTCGGCTATGAGCAGCAGATTCAGATCTGTGTCATTGGCCACTATCAGAGCGAACAATTTACGGCTGAACTCTTCCGCGATATCATCGAGCGGGAGTGCCCAGGCGTTAATACCTATATCGCAGAGACGAATACGAACCCTATTCTCTATCTCTGATGTTTAATTATTTCATGTTTATTGTTTAATTTTTAATATAAATAGTTATGGCAAAGAAAGATCCCACAGATTTGTCAGTGGAAGAGAAGCTGAAGACCCTTTATCAGCTTCAGGCTGCCCTCTCATCGATTGATGAGAAGCGTGCCCTGAGAGGCGAACTGCCTCTGGAAGTTCAGGACCTTGAGGACGAGATCGAAGGTCTGACCACCCGTGTTGAGAAGATCAAGAACGAGATCGACGAGTTCCAGCGTGCCATCACCCAGAAGAAGGGTGAGATCGCTGATGCTGAGGCCAGTGTGGCTCGTTACAAGAACCAGTTGGACGAGGTGAAGAACAACCGTGAGTACGATACCCTTTCTAAGGAGATTGAGTTCCAGACGCTTGAGATTGAACTCTGCAACAAGAAGATCCGCGAGGCTAATACCCGTATCCAGGAAAAGCAGAACGAGCTGGTAGCCAACGAGGAAGTGATCAAGGAGCGTCAGGGTGACCTTGACGTGAAGAAGAGTGAACTCGATGAGATCATGACGGAGACCCGTGCTGAGGAGGAGAAACTGAAGGAGAAGGTGAAGGAACTCGAGGCTAAGATCGAGAGCCGTCTGCTCACTTCTTTCAAGCGTATCCGTAAGAATGCCCGTAATGGTCTGGGCGTGGTGTATGTGCAGCGCGATGCCTGTGGTGGTTGCTTCAACAAGATCCCGCCCCAGCGTCAACTCGACATCAAGATGCACAAGAAGATCATTGTCTGTGAGTACTGCGGTCGTATTCTGATTGACCCCGAGTTGGCAGGCGTGAAGATCGACAAGGTGACTGGTGAGGAGAAAAAGCCTCGCAAGCGTTCCATTCGCAAGACGGCCACGTCGAAGAAGACGACGGATGCCAGCGATATGGACTAATTGTCATAATAATTCGTAGTCTGGCAACTGCTCGAGGAACACGTAGCGCTGTTGCTCGTAGTCCATCTTGCAACAGTAGTGTTGGAGCCCGTTGCTGACCACGAGATAATCCACTTTCAGCAGAAGATTGTAGGCCGAGATCTGGTCGAAAGTCTTCTGCTGAAGTGGTATAGTAGGGGCCTTATATTCCACAATCATACGGGGCTGGAGGGCCTGCGTATATAATAAGGTGTCGCAGCGCAGTTTCTTGTCCCCTACCTTCAGTTCCACTTCGTTGGCGAGCAGGCTCTTGGGGTATTTCTTGACCTCCACGAGATAGTGCACGAAGTGCTGGCGCACCCATTCCTCAGGGGTTAAAGCCACGTATTTTCGACGCAGAAAGTCGAAAATCTGGCGTTTTTCACCCCTCTCGGTGATTTTTATGGGGTATGGAGGTAGGTTTAATCGATACATTTTATTATCTTTGTACCCGCAAAAGTACAAATAATATTCGAAATAGCATCATGGCAGAGGCAAAAAATGTCACTTTCGACAGTATCATGCGCGATCTGGAGGCCCGGAAGTTCGTGCCCGTCTATTATCTGATGGGGGACGAGGCCTACTATATCGACAAGATTGCCGACTATATTGCAGAGCATGTCCTGCAGCCTGAGGAGCGCGATTTTAACCAGACGATCCTGTTTGGTTCGGATGTGACGGCTGCTCAGATTGCTGATTATGCCCGTCGATATCCCATGATGTCCGAATACCAGGTGATCATCGTTAAAGAGGCACAGAATATCAAGAATACCGATGCCCTGGCTCAGTATTTCAAGGCCCCGATGCCCTCTACAATCCTGGTGATGTGCCATAAAAACGGGTCTGTAGATGGTCGGAAAAAGGAATATGTGAAGGCCATTCAGACGGCTGGCGTGCTTTTTGAGAGCAAAAAACTCAAGGAAAGGGAGCTTCCTGCGTTCATTGAGACCTATCTGAAGGCTAAAAATGTCAGTATTGATGCGAAATCCACGCAGATGATCGCCGATAATATCGGTTCAGACCTGAGTCGTCTGACAGGAGAACTGGATAAGGTGATCCTGTCGTTGCCTGAGGATAACAAAAAGGTGACGCCCCAGGTGGTGGAAGATCAGATAGGGGTGAGCAAGGAGTTCAATGGTTATGAGCTTCGCGATGCCATTGTGAACAGAAATGTGTATAAGGCGAACCTCATCATCAAATATTTTGACGAAAATCCGAAGGCGGGTAGCATCTACTCATTTCTCCCGTTGCTCTTTAATTACTTCCAGAATCTGATGATCGCGTATTATGCACCGAATAATAAGAGTCAGGAAGCGGTGGCAGAGTGGTTGGAATTCAGATCTCCGTGGGCTGCGAAGGACTATATGATTGGCATGCGAAATTACGCTGCGATGAAAGTGATGCAGATTATTTCCAAGATACGCGAGATCGATGCGAAAAGTAAGGGATTGGACAACCCAAATACCCCTCCAGGGAAGTTGATGAAGGAACTGATTTTTTACATTTTGCACTAAATCGGGTTTATTTTTTCGCTAGAATTTCTAAAAATCGCGCTTTTCAGGAGCGCTTTTTTTAGCCTCTTTTGCCGATAATAACAGGGCTTTCCGAGGATTCTTGACCCCTCAAAACTCGCGTATTTCCAGAATTCCCTAAAATGGTACAGAATTCGTGAGAAATGACGATTTTTGTAGTTTTGAGAGCTATTAAATTCGGTATTCACATTCATTAAGGTTTGAAATGCTGACATCATCTTTGTAAAGTTGAATTTTGAACACAGGATATTTGTGTTTGTAATCAAGAATTTGCCGTTCCAAAACCCAAATATGCATTACTAAATATTAATATCAATTTTCGAACAATTAGTTTTGGAAATTCATAGACAAGAATATACAAGCGTCATTTTACGTTTTAAATATCTAAAAACCAATGATTTAGTTGTTAAAGTAAAGAAATTGGTGTGAAAGACAGGTCATTTACAGATCGAAATAGTGAATATCGCATAATTACAGGAATTGGAATCCTTAATTATCATATTTATACCCAGTTATTTGCGAAATATCTTTCAATAGAGGCTTATCATACGTTTATGAATGTAAATTTAAATTTGTAGATATAAACGTGAAGAATACCACTTCACATACTTTACACTTCAAAATTCTAAATCGCAAATCAAAAGTTTAAAAATCTAAATTCTTATGCCATTTCTTGCACAATTCAAAAATTTGCTTTAACTTTGTAAACTGAAAGATAAACGGGCTATTTTGCCCAAAATTTGCATCATTAACAACATGAAGGATCGAATCAGACAGATTATGGAGTCTCGTCAGATGACTCAATCAGAGTTTGCCGACTATATTGAGTTGGCGCCAGCCACCCTTAGTAGTATCTTCAATGGACGTACCCGCCCTACTCTGAATGTGGTGGAAGCTCTCAAAAAGAAAATTCCTAACATCAACATGGAGTGGCTCATGTTTGGCATCGGTGACATGTATCAGTCTGTTTCCACCCCCTCAGAACCCACCCTGCCCCAGGAGAGTCAGGGCTCAGATTTACGTCATCAGGTTCAAAATCCGATGCTCGATTTTGATGCATCCCCAACTCCTACCCCTCAAAATACCTCTTCAGCCACCTATAATTCTAATAGTGTACGTCCTACACGTTTGGATTTTGTGCGCGAGGAAGTCAAAAACCTTGACAAACCACAACGTAGAGTCATGGAAATCCGTGTCTTCTACGACGATCAGACTTGGGAAACCTTCATCCCCGCCAAGAAATGAAGGGCGCAGGCCCCTTTTGCCCTTCACAAGGCAAATATTTATCCTTGCAGGATGATATTTTGCGGATTTATTTGTAACTTTGCGGCCAAATACGCAAAGATATGAAAAAATATGCATTAGATTTACGGGTGAAATCTGTGGAGCAGATCCATGCACGCTATGTGCTGATCAAACTTACAGACGACCAGAAACTCCCTGAAATGCTACCAGGACAGTTTGTGGAGGTGCGTGTGGATGGTTCTCCCAAAACATTCCTGCGCAGACCGATTTCCATTAATTTTGTGGATCGCGAGAAGAACGAACTCTGGCTCTTGGTAGCTACAGTAGGCGATGGTACACGCCAGTTAGCCAAACTCCAGCCTGGCGATCTCCTGAACTGTATCCTCCCCTTAGGCAATGGCTTTACCGCCACAGAGGGGCACATTGGGGCCAGGGTCTTGCTGATTGGTGGTGGCGTAGGCGTGGCGCCTCTGCTCTATTTAGGGGCAGAGATGGCCAAAAACGGCATCAAACCCACCTTTCTCTTAGGCGCTCGCACGAAAAACGATCTCCTGATGCTCGATATATTTAAAAGGTGCGGGCGCGTGTATGTGACCACAGAAGATGGCTCCGAGGGCGAGAAAGGCTTTGTGACCAACCATTCCCTGCTCCAGCAAGAGCATTTCGATCACATCTTCACCTGTGGTCCTACGCCGATGATGAAGGCTGTGGCGCGTTATGCCAAACAGAACGACATCACTTGTGAGGTCTCTCTCGAGAACCTGATGGCCTGTGGTCTCGGTGCCTGTCTCTGTTGTGTCGAGAAGACCGTCAAAGGCAATGTCTGCGTCTGCAAAGACGGTCCCGTGTTTAATATAAACGATTTATTATGGCAAATTTAAGTGTCAAGATAGGCGCATTGTCGCTGAAAAACCCTGTGATGACGGCCTCAGGAACCTTTGGCTATGGTCTGGAGTTTGCTGATTTTATGCCCTTGGATGGCATTGGCGGCATCATTGTGAAGGGAACGACCCTGAAACCCCGTGAGGGCAATGACTATCCCCGTATGGCCGAGACAGCCTCAGGCATGCTCAACTGTGTGGGCCTGCAGAACAAGGGCGTGGATTATTTCTGTGAACATATCTACCCCCAGATTAAGGACATTGACACGAATATGATTGTCAACGTGAGTGGTTCATCCCCAGAGGATTATGCAGCCTGTGCCGCCAAGATAGACGCTCTGGAGCAGATTCCGGCCATCGAACTGAATATCTCCTGTCCGAATGTCAAGGATGGTGGAATGGCCTTTGGCGTCACCTGTGCAGGCGCTTCGAGTGTGGTGAGGGCTGTGCGCCAGGCTTATCATAAGACGTTGATAGTCAAACTCTCGCCGAATGTCACGGATATCACTGAGATTGCCCGTGCTGTCGAGGCCGAGGGGGCAGACAGTGTCTCACTCATCAATACCCTCATGGGTATGGCGATTGATATCGAGAAACGTAAGAAGGTCCTCTCGATTGGTACAGGTGGCCTATCAGGTCCTGCCGTCAAACCAGTAGCCCTACGCATGGTTAATCAGGTAGCCAAGGCAGTAAAGATCCCTGTCATTGGCCTGGGAGGCATCAGCAGCGCGAAAGATGCCATCGAGTTTCTTATGGCAGGTGCCACGGCCATCGAAATCGGTACGGCCAATTTCCTCGATCCGGCCATTTCCATCAAAGTCCGGGATGGTATCGATCAATGGCTTGATTCCCACGACATCCAAGACGTCCACGAGATCATTGGCGTGATATAAAAATAGAGGGCTGCCAATCGGCAGCCCTCAACCAACACAAAAACTAAACTAGACTTAACTAAAGCATGTCGGGATTTTCACAAACCCTTGAATGCGATGCAAATTTACATTATCTTTTGTAAATCTCCAAATATTAATAACATTTTTTTGCATTCGGGGTGCTTTTTTCTATAAATTGACCGAGTTTCTCAGTAAAATTGCATCCAAAATGACCATCGCAGCCATAGCTTCCACCACAGGCACAGCCCTGGGCAACACACAAGGATCATGCCTGCCACGAGCCTTCAGGGTCGTAGCATTCCCCTCCTTATCCACCGTGTTTTGTTCCTGCAGGATGGTGGCCACAGGTTTGAAGGCCACGCGGAAATAGATATCCTGACCGTTGGAGATACCCCCTTGGATACCCCCGCTGTGATTGGTAACGGTGGTGATGGCCGGGGATTGCAAATCCCCTGCAACAGAGGGGGCGGGCACAAAGATGTCATTCTGTTCCGAACCTCTGGCAGTCACTCCGGCAAAGCCCTCGCCATATTCAAAGCCCTTTACCGCATTGATGCTGAGCATCGCAGCCCCGATATTCGCATGGAGTTTGCCGAACTCAGGTTCGCCCAGTCCTACGGGACAACCCTTGATTACACAGGTGATCACGCCCCCGATGGTGTCTCCCTCAGCCTTCGCAGTCTCGATGAGTCGGATCATCTCCTCAGCCTTGGCAGGATCAGGACAGCGCACGGCATTACTCTCCGTCAGACTCAGGTCATAGCGTTGATAATCCCTCTCCAGTGCAATATCCCCCACCTGGGAAGTATAGGCCCGCACAGAGATGCCCTGTTGCTGCAGCACTAATTTAGCCAGCGCCCCAGCCACGCATCTGCTGATGGTGATGCGGGCGGAAGATCTTCCACCGCCCCGATGGTCTCTGATGCCGTATTTCTCCTGATAGGTATAGTCCGCATGCGAGGGACGGAACAGACAACGCATATTCTCGTAATCCTGTGAATGCTGGTTGGTATTGCGCACGATAAACCCGATGGGACAACCCGTCGATTTGCCTTCAAACACGCCGCTGAGCAGTTCCACCTGGTCTGGTTCATTGCGCGAAGTCGTGATCTTGCTCTGTCCAGGTCTCCTGCGATTCAGTTCTCCCTGGATAAAGTCCAGATCGATGTCTATGCCCGCAGGCATCCCATCGACCACCCCTCCGATGGCCTCTCCATGGCTCTCACCAAAGGTCGTCAGCCTAAATATCCTCCCGAAAGAATTCATTCGCAACATCCTCCATGACAATCGCCATCGTGGCAGCTACCTTCGTGGTGGCCACAACCACCCTCCTTATGATGTCCGCATCCCTCGCAGCCACCGGTGAGTTTCTTAATCAGATGCTGCACCTCTTCATCAGTAGCCTCGCGATTCTCTTTAACCTCTCCGATAAAGTTCAGGGCCTTACCAGCAAGGGGATGATTCGTATCGAGGGTCACACCATCAGCCTCAATCTTCTTGACCTGGGCCATAAAACGGTGGTCCTCATTGTCCATCAGGGTAATCACTGCCCCCTCGTAGATATTCTCGTTATCAAACTTCCCATCCACCATGAAGGTCTCTCTGGGCATCTTATGCATCCCAGCGGGTTCGTAGTCGCCGAAAGCCTGGGCAGGTTGCAGGGTAAAGTCGAACTTTTCGCCCTTAGCAATACCCATCAGTTGCTCTTCAAACGCATCCAGTGCAATACCAAAGCCCGTTATAAACTCAAAGGGCCTTTCCTCCCCAGTCTGTTCCTCCAGATTCTTCTCCCCGTCCTTCTCCGTGTACAGTTCATACACCACCGACAGGAATCTATTCTTTTTCTCTTCCATTTTCTTATACCTTATATAATATATATAGTAATTTGGGCACAAAGGTAAGCATTTATTTTTATTCTGCCTAATTATCTTACGAAAAAAGTAAGGGATTGACATCCGGCCTCCGAGCTCAGGACGTTTTTATCTGGTTTACTCTTCTTTCCCATGATTCTTTGATATGAGTCAACGAAACAACTGTTATCGCACACAATTTGGAAAAATTGCTTGCGAGATAGCAAAAATCGCTGTACCTTTGCAGCGTCAAAAGACATAAAAAGGATAACATTTGAGCTGTCCCGTTCATCGGGAATGCGGCGTAAGCCAAAAGGGCTCATGTTTTTAGGGTAACATTATAATTAAAGAAAGGGTAAAAAGATGAAAAAGATGTTTTTGACGTTAGTGGCAATGCTGAGTATGACAACCGCATTCGCTGAAGGTGAGACTGCAAACAGTGTAAAAAGTGTAGAGGCTTACGAGCTGAACGTTAATATGAATAAGCTCTCTGAAGCCTTGAACTTGGCAGACGACCAGAAAGAGGCCGTTGCAGACATCCACCACACATTCGCCAGTGAGCTGATGTTTGCCGCTCAGTACAGTAACAACGACCGCAAGGTGCTTCTGGCCCGTGCCATCGACAACGATGTGAAATGGATGCGCTACGTCCTCAACGAGAACCAGATGCGTACCTATCTCGTGCTGCTGAACACCACGCTCAACAACCGTGGTCTGAACAAGTAAGAAAAGTCAGTAATTTTTAATGAATTGGATCTCCCCGGCGACAGTCGGGGAGTTTTTTTTGACTCAAAATTTGCATATCTCAAATAATTTGTGTTATTTTGCACTCTGAAACGAATATTCGATTGTATGAAACAGTTCAGAGTCCTTATTTTAGCCGTGATCTCCGCTGTTTTGGTCAGTTGCGGAACCACGAACACAGTGCCCATCACAGGTCGTCAGCAGACCCTGATGGTCAGCGATGGTGACATCCTCAGTCTCTCGACCCAGCAATACCAGGAGTTTATGAAGACGGCCAAGCTTTCCACCAATGCTACGAATACGGCGATGGTGAAGCGGGTGGGGCAGAACCTCGCCAGTGCTGTGACCACCTACCTGAAGGCAGCAGGCCTGCAGAACGACTTGCAGTATTACACCTGGCAGTTCAATCTGGTGCAGAACCAGGAGGTGAACGCCTGGTGCATGCCCGGAGGACTGATCTGTGTCTATGAGGGTATCCTCCCTGTTACGCAAGATGAGGCCTCTCTGGCCATTGTCCTCGGCCATGAGATTGCCCATGCCGTGGCGCGCCATTCTGCTGAGCAGATGAGCACGCAGATGAAGCAGCAGTACGGCATCCAGGCCCTCGGTAGTCTGGCTACGATCCTGGGTGTAGGCAGTAACACGGTGGCCATTGGAGAGGCTTTGGCAGCCACAGGACTGAACTTCGCCAACCTGAAATACTCCCGTAACCACGAGAGCGAGGCCGACCATATCGGACTCATCTTTGCGGCCATGGCAGGTTATAATCCTCAGTCGGCCATTACCTTCTGGCAGCGCATGGCATCCTTGAATCAGAACAAGAATACCTCAGAATTCCTGAGCGACCATCCCTCAGATGCCACGCGTATCCAGCAGATCCAGGGATGGATGCCCGAGGCCCTGAAATATTATAAGCCGGCAGCCCAGTCTGCAACGCGCGCTAACACAAAAACCACGGCTAAGACTGCTACTACCACGAAGAAAACGACAAAAAAGAAATAATTAATCATAAATGAAAAAATTACTTTTATTATGTTTGTTCTCTCTGGGCATGGTCAACATGACCTATGGCCAGAGCATGACTGATAATCAGGTTGTTGAATACGCCATTCAACTGAAGAAATCTGGCGCTTCTGAGACTGATATCGCTGCCAAGTTGATACAGCGGGGTGCTACGATGGCTCAGATTCAGCGTTTGCGTAGTCAGTATGCCAAGCAGATGACCACAAAAGGTCTGGATGATTCAGTGGATAATATGGTAGGCAATACCAAAGATCGTATGCGCGTCGATAACGAAGTTAACGACAATAGTCTGGTTACCCATGAAGATTCGGATGCTCCAGACTATGTTCCAGAGTCGTTGTCCCCCTCTGGCAAGCGTGTCTTTGGCCGTGATATCTTCAACAAAAAGTCACTGACATTCGAGCCTGTGATGAATATTGCCACCCCCCAGAACTATGTCCTGGGTCCTGGTGATCAACTTATCATCGATATCTATGGCGACACGCAGAAAAGTATGCAACTGACGGTTTCTCCCGACGGTGATGTCACTGTGCCTGACTATGGCCCCGTTCATGTGGCAGGTCTCTCTGTGTCAGCAGCCCAGTCCAAGGTGCGCGGTACGATGGGAACCTATTACGAAAGTTCGGATGTCAAGGTCTCTCTGGGTCAGACACGTACCATTATGGTCAATGTGATGGGTGAGGTGAGGGCGCCAGGCACCTATACGCTCAGTGCCTTTGCCACTGTGTTCCATGCTTTGTATATGGCGGGCGGCATCAGTAGTTTGGGAACCCTGCGTAACATCAAGGTCTATCGTCAGGGAAAGCAAATATCCGTGGTCGATGTCTATGAATTCATCCTCAATGGCCGCTTGGCTGGTAACGTACGTCTTCAAGATAACGATGTGATTCAGGTAGGTCCATACGAGAGCATTGTCGAGATCTCGGGCCGCGTGAAACGCCCGATGGCGTATGAACTCCGCAAGAATGAGAGTCTCTCTACCTTGTTGAAATATTGTGGTGGCTATGCAAACGATGCCTATAAGAAATCATTGCGCGTGCTTCGTAATAACGGTCGAATGAAGAGTGTCTTCAATGTCGAGGAGTTTGAGTTGCCCGAGTTTAAGATGGAAGATGGTGACGAGGTTACAGTTGAAAAGATCATTGACCGTTATGAGAACATGGTTGAGGTGAAAGGTGCTGTTTTCCGTGATGGTATGTATCGTTTGGGCGAGAAGGTTAATAGTGTCAGGAGTCTGATTGAGGCGGCCGATGGTCTGACTGAGGAGGCTATGGTCTCCCGTGCCGTCCTGCGCCGTATGAAACCAAACCGCACACAGGAGGTGATTTCTATTGACTTGGAGGGCATTATGAACGGCACGGTGGCTGATGTCCCCTTGGAGAACGAAGATATTCTCTTTATCCCAACTTTGGCAGAACACCAGAACCTTCGTACGCTGACGATTAGTGGCGAGGTCGTATTCCCCGGCACGTATGAGTATGCAGAGAGAATGACGGTAGGCGATCTGATACTGCAGGCAGGAGGTTTGACGGATGCTGCCTCTGCCGTGAAGATCGACGTTTCGCGCCGTTTGCGTGATGCCAAGGCCACGACTTCCACAATGGAAATTGCCAAGACGTTCAGTTTTATGCTGAATGATGACTTTACGGTATCTGGTGATGAAGGCTTCACACTGGAGCCTTACGACATTGTGCAGGTACGTCGCAGCCCGGTATTCCAGACCCCTATCCGTGTGTCTGTTGATGGTGAGATTGCTTTCCGTGGCACCTATACGATGGAGGAAAAGAACCAGCGTCTGAGTGATTTGGTCAAGAACGCAGGTGGCGTTGTCCCTGGCGCAGACATTCGTGGTGCCCGTCTACTTCGTGAGATGACGGATGCAGAGAAGGCACGCTATCGTGCAGTTGTTAATATGGCCCGTCAGACGGCAGAGGGTGAAGACTCCATAGCCCTTCAGAAAATTGCTCAGTCAGAGACCTATAGTGTAGGTATTCATCTGGATGAAGCTCTTGCCAACCCTGGTGGAACACAGGATATTGAGTTGGTTGACGGAGACCGTCTGATCATTCCCCGCTTCAACCATACAGTAAGAATCAGCGGAGATGTTCGTGCTCCTAACACAGTAGCCTTTGCAGAAGGTAAGGACTATAAGTACTACGTTGAACAGGCCGGTGGCTTTGGCAATCGTGCCAAGAAACGTCACAGTTACATCGTTTACCAGAACGGCACCATCGCCAAAGCCTCCAAGAGCAACATCGAACCAGGATGTGAGGTGGTAGTGCCTTCTAAGGAGCCCCGGGATTCCAGTGACTTCGCTAAGTGGCTTGGCATCGGTACCTCAGCCGCCTCTTTGGCCACCATGTTCGCCACCATTGCTAACATCTTAAAGTGATTATGGAAGAAAAGAATGTCAATAATGTGGAGTTGATGGAAGAGGAGTCTGCCATTGACTTTGGAAAGCTTTTCCAAGACCTTTTAAAGCATAAGAAACTCTATTACAAGGTTCTTCCGATCACCTTTGTCGTAGCCGCTATCCTGCTTTTGAGCATCCCGAACTATTATAAGTGTGAGGTCAAACTTAGCCCCGAGATGTCTGGCGGTGGCAGTAAGTCAGGTCTTGCCAGTTTGGCCAGTAGTTTCGGTGTTAATCTTAAGGGTGCTTTGGGTAGCTCTACGGAGGCTCTGTTTCCAACCTTGTATCCCGACTTGATGAACAGCGTGGATTTCAAGACGAGCCTTTTCCAGATTCCCGTGACCATTGAGGGCAATAAGGACGAGGGTGAGCCAGATCGCACGATGTCTTATTATGACTATTTGAAAGATGAGCAAACATCTCCTTGGTGGAGTGCTGCTATCGGAGGAACCTTAAAATGGCTGTTTAGCCTGTTTAGGGAAGAGAAACCCAAGGTGGAGGGTATAGACCCCTTCCGTCTGACGAAAGAACAGACGAATATCGTTAAACTTATTGATCAAAAAGTAGTTTGTGATGTGGATGCGAAAACGATGGTGATCTCGATAGAGGTGACGGATCAGAATGCGTTCATCTGTGCGACGATGGCAGACTCTGTGAAGACGCGTCTTCAAACTTTTATCACAGATTATCGCACGAGTAAGGCTCGTGTTGATTTGGAGTATAATAAGAAACTCTATAAAGAGACAAAGGCCAAATACGAGCAGGCTCGTCAGCGCTATGCCGCTTTTGCCGACTCCCATCGTTCAGTAAGTTCGCAAAGTGCCCAGACGCGTCGTGATGAGCTTCAGAACGAGATGCAGATGCAGCAGCAGATCTACCAACAGGTGGCTAGTCAGCTCCAACAGGCGGAGATGCAAGTTCAGGCAGAAACCCCAGCCTTCACCACGCTTCAGTCTGCTACGGTTCCCGTAAAGAAGGCTGGTCCCGCCCGCGCCAAGTGGTGCCTTGTCTGGCTCTTCCTTGCTTTTTTAGGTACTACTGTCTGGATCCTCCACAAAGAAGATGACTTAAAACCGCTCTTAGGCTTGTCATAACCAATTAAATCCCGTTGCTAATCAGCAGCGGGATTTAATTTCTCTAATAGTTCAAGACACTGAGCCTTGAGTTTGCTTGAATCCTTGAGTTTAAGAATAGCTTTCTCCAGCCTCTCCTTGGCTATGGATATTTCCTCTCCAAGTGCCTCGCTGGCTAAATACAGAGCCAATGCTAACTCGGCCTCTGCCGAGGCAACATACCCTTTAAATGAACTGATACGAGCAACCCCTCGCTTCAGTTCACTCAGGAGCAGATAATACTCCTCTTCTTGTTTGTATTTATCAGGAATCTCAAACAGGAGCCGATGTGCAATCTCGAAAACCAACTTTCTGTCTTTGTCAAGATTTTTAGAGGGTTTTTCTCTAAGTTCTGTTGGATGGGGGAGTAATGATACCATGTCTGGCTTTAGTTCTACAGCCGCCACGATCACTCCAGGAATCTGCACTACCAGATGCTTATTCCGTTTACCCTTGATCCTCATGACGATACCTTCCCTGCCATCATAGATACCTCCCTGAATACGTATTTTATCGCCAGTTTGAAGCACGATCTCGTCAGGTTTGAAATAGGTGATCTGCTCTTTGCTGCACTCTGTCACGGCGATGAAATTCTCCATATCGTGGTTAGGCACAGTCAGGAAATCATTCTTGTTCGTGAATGTTGATTTTCTGGGAAAAAGATTGTAACGAGATTTTGCAAAGAAGTCCTGCAGTTCGACGGTGGTAGCCTTCACGAAAATATATCCTGACAGGGCAGGTATCAACCGACGCTGTTTCTGCCCCCGGATGGTCTGATAGGCATACATCACAGGCACAAAGGCCTCCAGTCCTTGGTTCCTGGCCTCGTCTCTGATCTGGAGTTCCTTCATGCGGTTTGTCGATCCGATCACAAACCAGAATTTCTCCTGAGCATCCCGCTGATTATTTGCTAAAGTCTCCATTCTTCGTTATTTTTGCTTGCAAAGTTAGTAAAAATTGAATAAAAAGCCAAAATTATTATATTTTATTTGTTTATATCCCCTAAAAACCGTACCTTTGCATCGGAAAAATGGAACCGGTTCCCCTTGGTCCCTATTCTTTCCGTTTATTAAGAAATATTAATTATTCACTAACATGCTGATGCATAGTGTTTTATGCATACATGTTAGGAAAGAGGATTATTTTTACGACTGATGTCTTGCCCTTATAGAATCTGCCCCAGCCTACGAAATGCCAGGTCCCCGCAAGTGAAGTGCTTGACATAACGATTACCTGAATATTTGCGAGCCAGATAATTGAAGTGATTCCTATCAAGGAATGCAACCAACTGAGCAAAAATGTATTTGTTTTGATTCATATGCGATTTGTTGTTTTGAACGCAAAGATACGACATCAAATCCGTTGACTCGCAAAACTGCTCATAAAAGACTGAATATCAATTCTTTCAAAGAACGATCAGTTCACTTTAACGGGACAGTAGTGATTAAATGTTTATTCACGTGTACAGAAAGTACAGAAATGTATTTTCAAGATTCTAGGATAATGAATGTGGTTCCCACCATTACTCGCAGGTGGTGCCGAGAAGAGATGCCCGCTCATTTCTAATAAAGGTTAAATCACCGCGGGCAGCCTTTTGTCTTAAAATATAAGTATATGTCTTCAACTCCTGCAAATACCAAACGCATAGCTAAGAATACGCTCGTACTCTATGTGCGAATGCTTTTTCTTATGCTTATAAGCCTTTACACATCACGTGTGATATTAGAGGCTCTTGGTGTAGAGGATTTTGGCGTTTACAATGTTGTGGGAGGCTTTGTTGCATTATTTGCCATTGTCAGCAGATCTTTATCTGGTGCAGCTAGTAGGTTCCTAAATTATGAGATGGGAAAAGGCAATAACGAAAGACTCAGGATCGTATTTTCTACTACTTTATCGATACAGTTTCTTCTTGCCATTATTATTTTAATTTTAGTAGAGACTGTTGGATTGTGGTTTCTGAATAACAAGATGGTAATACCAATAGAGCGTCTAAATGCTGCCAACTGGGTTTTCCAGTTTTCGGTATTAACTTTTTGTTTCAACCTGTTAACAACTCCTTACAATGCAGCCATTATAGCTCATGAACGTATGAGTGTTTTTGCCTATTTTAGCATTTTTGAAGGCATAGCTAAATTACTAATTTGCTATATGGTTATAATTTCACCTTTCGACAGGCTAATTATATATTCTTTTTTTATATTCCTTATACAGTTTATAGTTCGTAGCTTCTACCAATGGTACTGCAAAAAGTATTTTCAAGAGTGTCGTTATCGTTTTGTTGTAGACAAACCATTGCTAAAAGAGATTTTCTCTTATTCTTTTTGGAATTTGATAGGTACATCATCTGTAATTTTACGAAGCCAAGGAGGAAATGTTTTAATTAATCTATTTGGCGGTCCGGTTGTAAACGCAGCGCGTGCAATTGCAAACCAAGTACTTCATGCGGTTCATAGTTTTGTAGATAATTTTTTTACAGCACTACGACCTCAGATTATGCAGTCTTATGCAAGTGGCGACTGGCGTTATATGATGACCCTTATCTTTCAGGGGGCACGTCTTTCATATTATATGTTGTTTTTGCTATGCCTACCTCTTCTTTTGAATACAGACTACTTGCTTCATTTTTGGCTGAAAACAGTTCCAGACCATTCTGTACTCTTCGTTCGTCTTACGTTGGTGTTCAGCATGATAGAATCGATATCTTCAACACTTATTATTGCACAATTGGCAACAGGAAAAATAAGAAACTACCAGCTTGCAGTAGGCGGATTACAGATTATGAATTTCCCTGTTAGTTATGTTATTCTGAAATGTGGTGGAGTACCAGAAACAATATTATATGTGGCCATCTTTATTGGTATCTGTTGCTTGTTGACAAGAATATATATGTTGCGTAATATGATAAATCTGAGTGCGGTGGAATTCATAAAGAAAGTCATAATAAATATTTCATTAGTCTCATTTGTAGCGTCAATTATTCCATATTTCGCATTTAAAACCTCGCAGAATTCTTTTACATCTTTCTTTTATGTTACTATTCTTTGCTTTGTCTCAACAATAATATCAATTCTGTATGTTGGATGTAATAAGGCTGAACGCCAATTTGTTTATGCTAAAGTAGAGAAAATCTTTATGAAAGTTAGATTTGGTGATAAGAAGAGAACAGGATAATATAAATTTATGAAGATAGGTATAATAACAATACAGCGCTCTCCTAATTACGGAGCTTGCTTGCAGTCCTATGGACTATTTTTTTATTTAAAAGATAAGGGATATGATTGTGAAGTGATAGATTTGCTACGCCCTATTCATTCCGATTATATTCCAAGCAAGAGCTATTTACCTTATAGGTCAAAACAATATGGCGTTTTAAAGAGGGCTTTATATAAAATTAAGAATTACTTTGTTCACTCATCAAGGGTTAGCTCTATTTCGGTTGAAGCTAAACAAAAGTTTGATTCTTTTAATAATTTAATTAACTATTCGTGTCAATATTGTAGCATCGAAGAGTTATATCAGGCTCCACCAGATTATGATATCTATATTTCTGGTAGTGATCAGTTATGGAATCCGACTATCGGATTTTGCATCGAGCCATATTTCCTGACATTTGTTAAGAATGGTGGTAGAAAAATCTCTTATGCAACTAGTATAGGGATTGCAAAGTTGGAAGACAAAGAAAAGGAGGACTATTCAAGATGGCTCTCTGATTATTACTCTATCTCTGTACGCGAGAAGGATGGATGTAAGATTCTGTCAGAATTAGTTAAACAGAAGGTGTCCCAAGTTGCAGATCCCACTTTTTTATTAGAGCCTTCTCAATGGAAAAGTATCATCGTGCCCCCAATTGTTGATAAACCGTATATTCTCTTATTCACTTTAAATTATTGTAAGGAATTAATCGATTTCGCATACAGGATTAGCCTGGAAAGTGGGAAAAGACTTGTATATCTGTGCTTGTACCAAACTGTAGATGTTTCCAGATATGTCGATAACATTGTCAACAATGCTGGCCCTCAAGAATTTCTTGGCTATATTAATTCTGCTGATATGGTCATTACAGATTCTTTCCATGGAACCGTCTTTTCTTTGATTTTGGACTCTGATAACGTTTTTTCTTATGTGCCACTGTCGAGAAAGCGAGGAAGCAGAATAACCGAATTACTTGACACATACCATCTGAGTGATCATATTCTACGTGATGATTTGTCAATAAGCTATAAAGAATTACAAAGCCGCTTTATTGATAAGCATTCTTTGTATGAAATGATGAATTGTGAGAGAAAACGTTCTCAAGAATATCTTCTTCGCCAATTACAACAAAATTAGGATGGAAAAAGTTTGTGACAACAATATCTGTGTTGGCTGCGGGTTATGTGCAGCTCAATGTCCTAAGAAATGTATTTCAATGGAGATAAATGGTGGTTTTGGTCATTTATATCCAATAATAGATCAGGACAAATGCATCGACTGTGGATTGTGTGTAAAGGAATGCCCAGCCCTCCATCCTTTAGATCAAAATAAAGCGGATGTAGCATTCGCTGCATGGAGCAAGGATGAAGATGACTACAAATCCAGTACCTCAGGTGGTGCCGCCTCTGTAATATCCCAATACATACTTTCTCTGGGTGGTGTTGTCTATGGTTGCGCTATGTTGCCTGATATAGAGGTGAAACATGTCCGGGTTGATGGATTGTCGAATCTTAAAATTCTTAAGGGGTCGAAATATGTTCAAAGCAGCATAATTGATATTATTCCTCAGTTGAAAAAGGATGTTAGTGGAGGAAAACCTACTCTTTTTATTGGTACGCCTTGCCAAGTTGCTGCTATTAGGAAACTTTTCAAACAACAGCCTGCCAATTTATTGTTAGTTGACCTCATCTGTCATGGAGTTCCTTCTGCAGATGTCCTGAGGAAGCATTTGCATAGAGTCGCAAATTATCCACATTATGACAATATCATCTTCCGTGAATCATCCTACATAGTAGTAGTAGTAGTAGTAGACGGAAAGGAGGTTTACAGATGTTCATTAAATAAACCACGCTATAAAGATTGGTATATAAACACATTTATTGATGGATATACATACAGAGAGAGTTGCTATCAATGCAGGTATGCTTGCCCAGAAAGAGTGTCTGACATAACAATTGGTGATTTTTGGAGATTGGGGAAATCTATTCCTGCTGATGAGATACCACCTCATCCTTATGGTTGTTCAGTCATTCTGCCAAACTCAGAGAAGGGGAAAGAAATTATGCCTAAGATTGCTGGAAAGATGAATTTATTTGAGCGGACAGTTGAAGAAGCTGTCAGTGGCAATCCCCAACTGAGACGTCCTTGCCTACTTGATAATAGAAAGAAATTCTTTCGGCTTCTTTACCCGTATTTAGGTACTTCTGCCTATTTATTATCTATTCTTGATAAATACTTGATATACAATTTTAAAAGAACAGCAAGAAATATACTAAGGAAATGAAAATAGGAATACTAACATTTCATGCTTCCCACAACTATGGTTCGATGCTTCAGGCATGGGCTTTGCAGCAATATTTAAACCGCATTGGTCATGATGCTGAAACAATCAATATGAGGATCAAGGCTCAACAAAACTTATACAGATTCCCATTAAGGCCAATAAAAGGGAAACTGTTGTTTTTTTTGTATACTTTGTTACATCCTGTATGGCTCTTCCATGCTTGCAGGAAATGGTTCCGCTATGAGAGTTTTATAAGAAACAATCTGCAATTAACAAATAAAGAATACAAAAGCTGGGAAGAGGTCTATAATGATCTGCCACAGTTGGAATATCAGTGTATCATAACAGGTGGAGATCAGATATGGAATATGAAATGCAAAGACTTTTCCGAATCCTATTATTTGCCTGCCCCCCTTTCAGGAATAAGGAAAGTGTCATATTCTCCTTCTTTTGGTAATTTTCTCAATAATATTACACCTCAACAAGAGTCTATAGTCAAAAAATATCTTTCTGACTATTCTTATATTTCTGTGCGTGAATCTTCTATGAAGGAATATCTAAACAGATTATTAGCAAAAGATATCACTCTGGCCTGTGACCCAACGCTCTTGTTGAAAGCTGGCGACTATTCTAGTTTTATTGATGATACACCTATTGTAAAAGGGGATTACATATTTTATTATACTCCAACTAAGAGACCCAAATATGAAAAGTTGGCTGTGAAAATAGGTAAACACTATGGTATGAAAGTAGTGTCATCTTTTCAATATGTTAGGAACAGAAGTGAAATGTATACAATTTCAGAAGCAGGTCCTATAGAATTTCTTAATTTGTTGAAAAATGCAAAGCTTGTTATTGGAAAATCTTTTCACATGGTAGTATTCTCTTTATTGTTTCATAAAGATTTCATAGCCTTTGATGGAGCTACAGATGCCCGTTTAAGGAGTATTTTTACGATATTAGGAATTCCAGAACGAGGTAATGTGAACGAAGAGAATTATAAAACCATTACTCTACCTCAGATTGATTTTGATAAGGTGGATGAATTATTAGAATGTGAAAGAACCAATTCGCGGTATTTTTTGGATTTGGCACTTTCTGAGAATAAACAATAATATATATGCCGAATATATCAATCATTGTTCCTGTTTACGGTGCTGAGAATTACTTACATCCTTGTCTGGATTCTATCCTAGCCCAAACTTATGTCGATTGGGAATGTATCCTAATTGATGATGGTAGCAAAGATAAAAGTGGAACTATCTGTGATGAATATTCTACAAGAGATAATCGCTTTCGTGTGATCCATAAAGAAAACGGTGGTGTTAGTTCTGCCAGGAATGTGGGAATCGATGAGTCATCAGGAGAATGGTGTTGCTTTATTGATTCAGATGATTGGATCGAGGAATCATATCTTCAAAACTTTATTGATTCCATAGAAAAAACAGATGAATTGATTTTGCAAAGTTATTATAAGGATATTGAATTGTCGAAAAGGAGCACTTTAATCTCTCTACCAGAAAAGTTAATAACTTCCGCATCAGAATTGGTTTGTTTTTTGGATTATACAAACGCATACAATGGTTATTTGTGGCATCGTTTGTTTAAAAGGAGCATCATTAAAGAATTTAATATCCAATTTCCGATAGGAGTCTCTTTTGCGGAAGATGGTATCTTCTGTTTAAATTACATCTTACATACTCAAAATTTCAGATTGACAAACAAAGCCGGGTACCATCACATAATTAGACCTAATACATTGACTAGTACAGGTAAGAATCTTCCTGTGGAAAAATGCTTCTATTTGTTAGATAATTATTCATCTCTCATTTGTCAGATAGTTGAGAAGGAACATCCTCATTTGAATATTATTAGAGGGTTAAGTCTCTTGATGAATCGATGGATTATTAAGTGGCTCTTTGGAAATATCAAGTCTGAAAATGATTTTTACAAATTGTCATCTGATATTCCAATCGTAACCAAGGAAAAGATATGTAAAAATTGTAATTATATGGGCGGAAACATGATTCTATCTGCACTTTTCAAACAAATTTCTTTTCCCCCGACATTTTGGCGTTATAAAGTTTTTCAATATTTAGTTTTTCTTTACAAGGTTGAATATTGGATTAAAAAGAAGATGTTTTTATATAATCGTAATTTGTGATGGAACTACTTAAATTTTTAGAAATAAATAGAATACCCTTTGAGGAAAATGCGTCATTATCCAGTAAAACTTGGATAAAATTTGGCGGTATAGCCGCATTATGGATTTCTCCGATGTCTGTTTGCCAGTTAAAAGAAGTTTGCAAATATTTATATACTAATATGGTTGATTTTGACCTTGTTGGCCAGACCTCAAACATTTTTTTCCATTCTACATACAATCCTCAGGTAGTTGTTTCAACAGTCAAGGTTAATCAGTATGAAATAAAGGATGATGTTGTCACTTGTGACTGCGGTGTCAGCGTTATTAAACTTGCCAAGGACTGTATGGCACATGGATATGCAGGATTCTATGGATTGGTAGGCCTTCCTGGAACAGTCGCTTCTGCAGTAGTCAATAATTCGAGCTGTTTTAATTGCTCTATTTCTTCGCTGTTAATAAGTGCTGATGTTCTTATGTCTGATGGTTCTATAAGAACCATGAAGAAAGAGGCCTTAGGCTATACAAGGCGCTCTTCTGTTTTTAAACGTAAAGAGATTGATGGTACCATATTATCTGTTAAATTGAGATTGCAAAAAGCAGGAAATATAGACGAAGAATATAGAAAGGCAGAGAGCACAAAAGCTTACCGGAAGAATCACCAGGAAGGCTATGCGAAGAATTTGGGTAGTATATATGCGAAAAAGAAGAAAAGGCATAATGTTAAAAATGTTTCAATAGCTATATGTCTGAGGTTTGCTAAGTTGTTGGGCATTTCCAGCCCTGCAATTTTACAGAAGCGTTTATTACTGTTGTTCTATGGCTACAAAGACCTGAATTATTATATTTCAGATAAGACTATTAATTCATTCGTTTGGAGAGATAACAATGCCAAACAGGCTTTTGAAAGATATAAAACATTTATGTCTAAAGTCTATAAAGATTTGGAAATTGAAATTGAAGAAAAATCATAGAGAGATGAAAATTGGTATCCTGACATTTCATAATGCCATCAATTATGGGGCAGTGCTTCAGTGTTATGCATTAAAGGAGTTCTTGGCTCAGCGAGGACATGAAGTACAGGTGATTGATTATAGAAATCCATACACAGAGGATTATAAAAAAATATTACCATGGGTTCCCTTACTAGAAGAAAAAGGTATAGTTGGTAAATTAAAATTTATTATTAAAAGTGTTTTTTTGTATAGTAAAAGGAGAAGGATTTGTAAGGTTTTTAAGGCGTTTGTAGATTATCGGCTAAATACGACACCTAGTTATCACTCAGCTTCAGAGATTCCGACTACATTTGATTGTATTGTGTTTGGGAGTGATCAGATATGGAATCCACGGTTATGCGGAGGCTTCGATCCCGTTTTTTATGGTCAATTCTACAAAGGCAGAACTAAATTTGTTGTTTATGCGGCAAGTCTTGGAAACCCCTCATTAATTAAGGACTTTGAGTGGAATGAAATAGGAAGACTTATAGGTGTGTTCGATTGTATATCAGTTCGCGAGTTGAACCTTAAACATGCAATGGAGAATAGATTCTCCATATCTGTAACCCAATGCATAGATCCGACTCTTTTGGTTAATCCCGATATCCTGTCTGGTATTGCAAAATCTCCAGATATTGGTGATTACGTTTTTATGTATAATGTTCAAAGGGATGATGCAGCGGAGGGTTTTGCAGATTATATTTCAAAAAAAATCAATTGTAAAGTTGTAATAGGGCAATCAAAACCTCAAATGAGAAACCTTAGAAAGAATCAAAACCATTTGTTAGTTGAGATGGCATCTCCAGAGGAATTTCTAGGGCTAATAAAGAATGCAAAGATTATAATAGGAAATTCTTTCCATTCAATTGCTATTTCCATAGCATTAAAAAAAGATTTTTATTCAATAGATTGTAGAAAACCTGAGAGAGTGAAAAGTTTATTGAATCAATTGGGTCTTATAGATAGGCATGTTAAATCTACATATAGGAATATTATATTAAAGAATGTGGATTATTCCATTGCTGAAAGGAAATTGGCAGTGATAAGAGATTCTTCCATTAATTATCTCAAAGAAGCAGGATTGTTAATGAATTAGTGAATTTATAGTACGTGAGATGATTAAATCAAGATCAAGAACAGAGATTTATTCTTATTTAATTGCTATATATTTGGTCTATTCAACAATAGCCAATTATTCAATATATTATTTAAATATATTGATGAATTCCGTTATTATTCTCATTCTTTTTTTTGTAGGATATCTGATTCGTCCCATAGTCATTAACAGTTCAAATAGAGATGTTTCCCTATTCGTGTTGGGATGGGGAGTCGTTTATTCTATATCAACTATAATTAATGGAGCTTTTCCAAGTCTTAATCAGATCTCTTTTTTAATTATATGTTCATTACTTCTTTTATTAGATGATGGTTTTCTATCTTTAGTGTTCCGCCGATATGTTTGGATCCTATCTCTTTTATTTTTATTGTCAGCTGTAGAGTATATAGTTTATATCATTACGGGAAAGGGTGTTGTTGTAGCTACCGTTACTAGGGTCACGCAAGTAAAAGAAGGCGATTTTAATCATCTTTATTTTAATATAATAAGTGTCCATAATATCTTATATCGTTTTAAAGGTTTGTGTTCAGAACCTGGGGTTATGGGTACGATATGTGCATTCATGCTGTTTGCAACATGGAGAATTAAATCCCTGAGATTTCCTTTTTTTGTTTTTTTAGTGTGTGGTATGATGTCTCTTTCTCTTGCATACTATATTTTTTTGTTTATTTTCTTATTTACGAGTATAAAACCAAATGTAAAGAATGTTTTAATTGGAATGGTTTTTTTTGCGGTCTTTATTCTTGTGTTTAAGGATTACTTCGAAGGCAGAGTTATAAATAGATTGACAGAGGTTGATGATGTGGCAGAATTGGATAATAGGACATCAGATACATTTGAACATTATTTCAGCAAGGCATACAGTGAAGGTGATCTTTGGTTTGGTGTTGGTCCCAATAATGTACCTGACCAAATACATAATGATGGGGGTAATTCTGGGGCGAAAGTGTGGATTTTCCTGTATGGAATCATAGGGTTTGCTGTAATTTTTTACATATATAATATTATCTATTATCGAAGGAGTGGCAAACGATTAGTATACTATGATATTGTGTTTTTACTTGTTTATTGGGCCTGTTTTTATAAGAGTTTAATTTTGGTGAGTCCTTCTTTATTTATAGTTTATTCTGTCATGCCTTTCCTAAATAAACTGGTCATAAGTCGACAGAAAGATAAGAATAATAAAAGTGTACATAATTATGAATTGTAAAATTGATTTTGTGGTGACGTGGTTAGACTCGACAGATCCTGTATGGCAAGATGAGTATGTCAAGTATAAAAAAGAGTCATCTAAGATGGCTGATATATCTGCGGCAAGATATCGAGAATGGGATCTTTTCAGATATTGGTTTAGATCAGTTGAGAAATATGCTCCGTGGGTGAATAAGGTGTTTTTAGTAACTAATGGTAAATTCCCAAATTGGATTAATGAAGGTCATCCTAAGTTGGTATTAGTTAGGCATTCTGATTATATCCCATCAGAATTCTTACCTACATTTAATTCCCATACCATAGAACTTCACATGAATAAAATTCCTGGTCTTTCAGAACATTTCGTTTATTTTAATGATGACTGCTATTTAAATGCACCAATAACTCCAGATTATTATTTTAGAAAAGGTTTGCCTTGTGATTGTAATGCGGAAACTGTGTTTAATGTGCCAGTTTATAATAAAGAGACAGGTTTTCTAACTTTTATTATTAGATACACAAATGTATCTGTTTTAAATGGACATTTTAACCGGAAAATGACAATTAAGGGCAGTCCGAAGAGATGGCTTGGTTATCATTTGGGATTGATATCATGGGTGATGGGTAGAATTATATCATTTGACCCTAAGGGAAGATTTGTAGGTTTTAGATATCGGCATTTTGAACAACCGTTTTTAAAATCTGTTTTGGATGAGGCATGGGAGAAAGAGCCTGAGATGTTGACCAATAGCTGTACCCGTTTTAGGGAAAACATTAGTCTTAATCCCTATTTTTTCAGATATTGGCAATTTGCAACAAATAGGTTTTATCCAGTCAAATTGAATCATGCATGTAAATATGTCCTAAACAGTCGTGATATTAATTCTATATTGAAAGCTCTGAGAAATAAGAATATATGGTCAATATGTGCAAATGATTCCACTATGTGCAGTGAAGAGGATTTTGAAATTATTAGGCCTCTTATTCAGAAGGAATTTGAAACAAAATTCCCCAACAAATCTGAATATGAAAAATGAATAAGATATTATGCAAGAAACAAGAGATTATTTAAAAAGTATAGGAATGCCTGACGGTGACTTATACTCTTTGCCAACATCAGAAAAGAGGTTTGAGGATGGTGGACAGTATCGTTTTGAAGTACCGGGCATTCAGGGACCTGGACCAATGAGAGCACTGTTAGAGGCACTCGACAGTTATGGCATTGAGATTCATCGTGTTACTCAGACGCAGGGTATCATGCGACTGCTGGATAGTGAGATTGAGCAGATGTTAGAGTATGCACAGAAATGGAATGTGGAGCTATTGTTAGCAACGGGTCCACGCGCAACGATTGATACTAGTGCCAGTGTAAATACTCCTGAGGGTGTACGTATGGGCTATCGTCTGAGGGGGCAGGAACAAGTGATTCGTGCTGTAGAAGACATTAAGCGTGCTGCAAAGATTGGTGTACGTTCGTTTATGGTGTATGACGAAGGCCAATTGTGGCTGATGAATCAGATGCGCAAGGATGGCTTCCTCCCTGCTGATGTGAGGTTCAAGGTGTCAGCTCATACAGGGCATGGTAATCCTTGTTCTGCCAAATTGTTGGAGTCTATAGGTGCCAATTCGTTCAATCCTGTACGCGACATCCAGTTACAAATGCTCTCTGCCATCCGTGCTGCCATTGATATTCCCATTGACATCCATACAGAGAACCCCAAATCTACAGGTGGTTTTATCCGCCATTATGAGGTGCCGGAGTTTATTCGAGTGGCTGCACCAATCTATTTGAAGACAGGTGGCTCGGTGGCTGCTACGCATAGCTGGGATACGACAGAGGCTGATGCGAAGAAACGAGCCAAGCAAGTGGCACTAGTGAAAAGGGTGATTGATACGTATTATCCTGAGGCGGTGGTATCGCCAAAGGTAAAAAGGTAAAAGAGTAAAAGGTAATGAGACAGCATGCTTATAATAAGGCCTTCCAGTTTGTGAAGGCTCCGATAGAATTTAATAAATATACTGAGCGGGATACCCTTCAGTATTGCTTGGGTGCTACGCTCTATATGCCCGGCACCAAGGATATCAGGGAGAAGATTTTGAATCATGAATTGCCTGTTACATCGTTTGTGATGTGTTGCGAGGATGCTATCAAGGAGGAAGATCTGCCTGCAGCAGAACAGAACATCCTTGACACGATGGATTATTTTGCCGATCAGATAGAGGCTGGCAATATTACTCAGGATGACATACCACTGATTTTTATGCGTGTGCGTAATCCAGAGCAGTTCAGGAGCTTTGCTGCAAGGATCACCAAGAAGCAGGCCTCTGTGCTAACAGGCTTCAACTTCCCCAAGTTTAACAGTCAGAATGCACTGAACGTATTGCGTACACTAGTTGAGGTGAATAGTCGCTTAGGTGTTATCCTCTATGGTATGCCCATATTAGAAGGTCCAGAAGTCGCATTTAGGGAGAGTCGCACTAAAGAATTACTTTTGCTGAGGAATATTCTTGAACCTTATAAGGATTTGATTCTGAATATCCGTGTGGGCGGAACAGATATGTCATCACTCTTTGGTGTTCGCCGTGGTATCAATTCTACGGTATTCGACATCATGCCTGTAAGAGACGCTTTGAGCGATGTGGTGAATTTCTTTAACCGCTATTGTGACTATTGTATATCTGCGGCTGTTTGGGAGTATTTCCGTGCTTATAATAATGATGATATCGATGAGGTGATTAAACGAAACTTCCACAATGCGCTCATTAAAGGGCAGGATATCGTGAATCCCGCTATTGACGGCTTGTTGAAGGAGGTTTTGATTGACCGTGCCAACGGTTTTGTAGGTAAGACCATTATCCATCCCACTCATGCCAAGTTCGTGAATGCCATGTTCACTGTGGTTGAGGAGGAGTATAATGATGCAGTCCAGATCCTGAACACATCAGGTGGTGTGATTAAGAGCGAAGGTGGTGGTAAGATGAATGAGATTGGTCCTCACCACCGCTGGGCTGAGAAGATTGTAAAGCGTGCTGAGGTGTATGGAGTCGTAAAGAATGAAGACTCTGTATTAAGTCTTGTCCTTGGGAAAGCAGAATAGAATGAAAATCGTATTAGGTACAATGAACTTCGGCCCTCAGTTGGATACTGAGGCAAGCCGGAGCATGACGGAAGGCTTTCTGCAGACGGGAAACCGTGAAATTGATACGGCCTACGTCTATAATGGTGGCTCGACAGAGAAAATCTTAGGCGAGATTCTCCCTAATATAGAAGCTGATAGCTATGAGATTGCCACCAAGGTACATCCTCGCATAACGGGAAGATTAGACCGTGAGACTATTCTGATGGAATTCACCGAATCCCTTCAGCGGATGAAGCGAGATAGCGTGGATTTGCTCTATTTTCATTTCCCAGACGGAAAGACTCCTATTGATGAGGCTCTTGAAACTATCAAGGAACTCTATGAGCAAGGTAAGATTAAGGAGTTGGGACTGAGCAACTATCCAGCATGGCAGGTGATAGATATTGCCTATAAGTGCGATAAGATAGGTTGCCCTCGTCCGACGGTTTATCAGGGCATGTATAATGCCCTATGCCGAAATGTGGAGCCGGAACTGTTCCCTGCCATCCGTTCGTTAGATATGCGTTTCTATGCATTCAACCCATTGGCAGGCGGTATGCTCACAGGCAAGCATCAACATTTCGAGGATACCCCGCAGCCTGGCCGTTTCGCCCGTTTGGAGAGTTATCGTAAACGCTACTGGAAACAGAGCTACTTCGAGGCTGTGGATGCTATCAAGAAGGCCTGTGATGCGGAGGGAATCCCGATGGCAGAGACTGCCTATCGGTGGCTGGTCAATCACTCTATGATGGATGCCACAAAAGATGATGGTATCCTGCTTGGGGCATCCCGTATCGAACAGATGACGCAAAACATGGCTGCAGCACAAAAGGGTACGCTTCCACAAAGTATCCTCGATGCGATGGATGCAGCATGGGAGATAGCCAAACCAGACAGCCCTGCTTATTTCAAGTTTATCTGATGAATATTTCACAGAAATATTTTGCTACGATTGACAACGTTGCAAAACAGACTATCCCTGAAGAAGTGATGACAAGGGCCAGGAAGTCTTTACTTGATTATCTGGCAGTGACTTGTGCAGGTGTGGCATTCCAAAAGCAGAAATTGGAAAAGTACTTTGCTTTTGCGGAGCCAGAGGAAGGAGAGTTCAAGGCTATAGGAACAGGGAAGAATCTGGTGCTGAAAGAGGCTGTTTTTATAAATGGTTTGAATGCCCATGCATTGGATTTTGATGATGGTACTAATTCTGGAATTATCCATCTAGGGTCACCTATTTTTTCCTTACTGTTACCGTTGGCTCAACGTTATGATATAACTATCGACGAGGTTCTACGTGCCGCTGTGATAGGCTATGAAGCCTCTTATACGATGGCCGTCTCTATTCAGCCTAAGCATAAGGCATTGGGATATCATGCAACGGGAACTTGTGGTATGTTGGGGGCGACATTGGCAGCAGCCTATATGCTGGGCTTTTCTGACGAAGAGCGCTATCAGTCATTCGCAACAGCCTGTGTCGCAGCATCAGGCATGTTGAAGGTGCTGGATGACGGTTCAGAACTGAAACCCTATAATGTAGCGAAGACAGCTTTGCTGTCGTTGACATGTCTCCAATTAGCAAAATCAGGTTTTAAAGGTCATGAAGATCCTTTAGGGGGATATAGAGGATTCCTAAAGATGATGGCCGGTGATGAGAATACCGAGATTAAGCCTTGTCTGCTGAATGGTACTTACGCTATTATGAAGAGCTATACCAAACCATACGCTTCATGTCGCTATACCCATCCGCCAGTTGAGGCTGCGATTCATTTACGCAACCAATATGGCATAACTGCCGATATGGTTCGGAGCATCGAGGTCAAAACATACGACTTGGCTGTTAAAGGACATGACCATACAGACATCAAGGGCGCCTATTCCGCAAAGATGAGTACGCCGTATAGTACTGCGGTGGCATTGATCTATGGAAAGGCAGGTCTGCAGGAGTTCGGTGAGAACTGCCTGAAAGATGCGACAGTCAAGGCTTTGACATCCAAAGTACAGGTGATAACTGATGATGAATTGAGCAGTATCTTCCCCGATAAGCAGAGTGCCATTGTCACTATTACAACTAATGATGATAACACCTATTCAGAGCGGGTTGATTATCCTAAGGGCGAGCCTGAGAACCCGTTGACAGATGATGAGTTCTGGGAGAGATATGAGGCTCTGATGTCGTTTGGAGAGATAGACAAGGATATCTACACATCTATATATGATAATGTAGGTAAAACGAATATATTGGCTGTTGATTTGATAAAAGATTTGTAATACGATATGGTTAATCAAGATAAACTATTTAGTTCGTTGCAGGATTTGGGAATTCGTTTCTTTACAGGCGTGCCTGACTCCCTGCTCAACGACTTCTGTCTGTATCTCTGTCGAAACTATGACAAGGAACATCATGTAATGGCTGCTAATGAGGGTAATGCTATTGGCATAGCAGCAGGCAACTATATGGCTACGGGCCATATCCCTGTGGTATATATGCAGAACTCTGGTATCGGTAATGCCACAAACCCTTTGCTGTCATTAGCTCATCAGACGGTTTATTCCGTACCGATGATCTTGGTGATAGGATGGAGGGGTGACCCTGCCATCAATGATCATGCTCAGCATAAGAAGCAAGGTGAACTGACGCCCGTTTTGATGAAGGACATGGATATTCCATACGAGATTCTTGATGATGATGACACAGTCATAGAGAAGTTCGCATGGGCACATCGGACAGCCAAGGAAATATCTTCGCCCGTGGCACTGATTGCCAAGAAGGGAATTTTGACGCAGAAAGAGAAGCACCAGGAATACCCAGAGAGTACATTGATGAACCGTGAGGAGGCTATTGCTGCCGTGATAGATGTCTTTGGTAGCGATGCCATCTACTTGGCAACAACAGGCAGAGCAACGCGTGAGTTGCACGAACAACTGAAACTGAAAGGTATTGCCGAGGGGCATGAGTTTCTGAACGTTGGTTCTATGGGGCATGTCTCTTCCGTGGCTTTGGGCATGGCGATAGCCTGTCCAGACAAGAAGATTGTAGTGTTCGATGGCGATGCTGCTGCCGTGATGCACATGGGCAGTCTGGCCACGATAGGGCGTTATCAGCCCAAGAATCTGATTCATATTGTATTAAACAACGGCGTGAATGAGTCTGTAGGCGGTCAGCCATCTTGCGGATATATAGCAGACCTGACAGGAGTGGCTAAGAGTTGTGGTTATCAAACAGTGTCACATCTGATAGAGTCCAAAGAGGATGTCGTGAGAAATATGGATATTATTGACGGATCAGATAAACCAGTGTTCTTTGATATTCATGTACGTCAGGGAATTAGAAAGGATATGCCAAAGTTGGATATCGATCATCTCAAGGAAAGACACAATCTAATGTCTTATTTAATCAAGAAATGATGATGATGATACTGCGAATAGTTTCTGTTTTTGTTTGCATTTGCTGGGCTGTATTGTTCTGCTGTGCTCAAGACACGAGTAAAAAGTATGATGGGCCTTTGGTAGAGGATATTCCAAGTCAGGGAGCTTTGAATGCCATTAAAAGGGCATACCAGATGACTGACCTCTGCTTTACGCCTTTGGATAGTTTCGTCGCAAATCCTGCTAAAACGTATTATGGCGGTGAGAACTATAAGGGATTAGTTTATTCTTCGGTTAAGGAAACCCATACCTTTGTGGGGATGGATGTCAGTTTCCATACATTTATGACGGCATTGAATAATCCCAAAAGTGTCATATATACGGAGAATGTCAGCAAGCCTCCTTATCATGGGAGAAATTGTGGAGCCTATTATGGGACGGTCTGTAGTGGACTAACAGACTATGCCTTAAATATGAAAATTTATCAGAAATCATATGATTACGCAAACTCTGATTTATTTCAATTGGTGGATGATCAGTCTTCAAAAGGTGTTCGGTTGGCTGATGTGATTAATAGTGGTGGACATGTACAGTTGGTGACCAGGATAAAAAGGAACCCTCACAATGGTCGGGCAGAAGAGATTGAAATCTGTGAGGGCGTTCGCCCGGGATGTAGGCGTGTCATCCTTTCTGGAAAAGAGTTGGATAAGTTGCTGTCTCGAAGGAAGAAACCTCGTAAACTTTATAGATATAAGTATCTGGATTCCGTAAGATATGTTCCTTTGACCGATTTCGTGGCTGTGGGCGATGAGCGACTGACTCCTTTTAAATACAACGATGATATTTGTACAAGTCGTGGTGACAAGGCATGTTATATTGTTGGTGATAGTGTAATTCTGAACATAGCCAAAGGATATAATAAACTGGAAATATATAAGGATTCAATTCTATATAAGACTTTAGATGTTGATAAGGTTTTGGATATCGTTCTTAGAGACTTGACATTCGGTGATTATAAGGCCAGACTCGTGAAGGGTAAGAAAAAAAGTGATTATACTTATTGGAAGGTCATAGATACCAAAGTCAGTATTGATCAAAAAAGAAATATTGTAAAGTTCCATTCAGAGAATGCCATTCCTGTTTATGCGGAGTTTTGTTCTTTGTCGGGTGGCCGTCCTTCCAAGGGCGTTTTTGATCTGTTGAATGAGGATATCAAGAATGGATATGTTGATGTATCTTCCTATTCTACAACTCTCAAGAAGGCATTATATGTTAAGGTTCATTTTGAATGTGACTATGGTCGAGTAACCAATAAACCGATAAAATGGAGAATAAAGAAATAATAAAATTGACAACACCTTTTAGTGAGGAAGACATAGCAGCCTTGAAGGTTGGCGATGTGGTAAGTATATCAGGCTACATCTTTTGTGGGCGTGATGCTGTGTTGCCTCGTATCTGCAAGGAATTGGAGGCTGGTATTTGGGATGAACGTGGAATTGATATGAAAGGCGGTGTAATCTTTCATACCGCTGTGAGCCCAGCTGGCGTAGGGCCTACTTCCAGTAATAAATTAGAAATTGAAGGCAGTTTTGAAACTCTCTCCAAATTGGGTGGCATCAAGATGCATTTGGGAAAAGGTACCATCAAACCTGAGACGGTTAAGATGTTGGCTGATAGCAATGCTGTGTTTGCCATTATTCCTCCGGTTACAGCGCTCTTAGAAAGCCAGACCATAGATCGTGAATGTGTGGCCTGGCCCGAACTAGGCATGGAGGCTCTTTACAGGATTAAGGTTGAGAATTATCAGGCAATTATTGCAGCAGCGAAAGGAGAAAGCATCTACGATAAGTGAAAAGTGAAAAATGAAAAGTGAAAAATCAATTATAGAGAAGGTTGCGGATTGTTTAGTCCGTGCAGGATCTACTTTCAGAGAAGATCAGAAGGAGGCTTATCGTAAGGCTATCGCTGACGAGAAGTTGGATAGTGCTTGTTGGGTTATGAAACAGGTACTAGATAATGCCCTCGTTGCAGAAGAACGGCGTAGTCCACTGTGTGATGATACGGGCATCCCTCATTTGTTCTTGGAGGTTGGCAAAAACAAGGCCGTCACAGGTGAGTTGTTAGAACAGATTAAAGAAGGCGTTGCAATGGGATTACGCCAATTGCCAGGGCGCCCTATGGCTATCAAGGGCGATGATTATGCCCGGATTGATCAAAGCGGTGGATTGGATGAAGATAGCGGAGCTTTGGCTCCTTCACCCATCCTGATAAAGCCTGTTGATGAAGATGTGATTCGTCTGACAGTGTTGATGCTTGGTGGCGGCCCTGCCATCCGTGGCATCACTCAGAGGGTGTTCCACAAACATAGTGTGGATGTGGTGATTGACGAGATTGTGAATCGTGCTATACCAGCCGTGTCACAGTTAGGCTGCTCGCCTTGTACATTAGCTATCGGCATTGGTCGCAGTCAGTTCGAGGCTACTTCGTTGATGATGGAAGCAATGGCAAAAGGCGATTTCGGTGTGCAGAGCGATTTTGAAAAGAGAATCACAGATAAAGTAAATGAAAGTAAGACCGGACCTCTTGGGTTAGGGGGAAAGCATAGCGTGTTAGCTACTTTCGCTAAGATTGGCCCTCAGCGAGCCAGTGGCGTACGCATTGTGGCTTTGCGTCCCTGTTGCTGTTTTGAACCCCGTAGGGCAAGCGTTGAATTATAAATAAACAAGTAAGATATGGATTTTGCAAAGATACGTGTACTTGTCACTGACTCAGGTGGTAAGCAACCTTATGCGATGATTCGAGGGTTGAAGAAGATAGGCTGTCATGTTACCGTGATCTGTGGCTCTAAGCATGACACTTGCTATGTCTCCAATAAACCTGATGATAAAATATTGAATACAGAATACAAGGATAACAATGATGATAAGTTCCGTTGGATTCTGTCATTGGTAGCATCAGGTAAATACGATGTGTTGATGCCAATTGGGGAGATGAGTACGGACTTTATTACCCAGCATGAGGATGACTTTAATAAGTATGTCAAGATTGCCTGTGCGCCAAGAAAGGTCTATCTTCAGGCGTTTAATAAACAGAATACCTTTGATCAGGCCATGAAGTCAGGAATTCCTTGTCCTTATACGCGTCGAAGTGATCAGGATATAGAAGATTACTTGAAACATGCAAAGTTTCCGATTATCATTAAACCTCGTCAGGGCATTGGTTCTATTGGATTTCATAAGTTTAAGACAGAACAGGAGTTTCGACAACGTCTGACTGATCCGAATTTCAATGTTGACGATTATGTAGTACAGGAGTTTGTGAACTTTGAAAACAGAATTGGAACAAATCTCTTTGTTGACAAGAAAGGTAATATATGTACTTCATACGCTGTTGATGTGTTACGATGGTTCCCTATTGATGCAGGGGCAGGTGTGTTGATTCAGACTGTTGATGCACATGAGATACTTCACTATGCAGGTAAACTGCTTCAAGATCTTGGATGGCAAGGATTTGCCAATGTGGCATTTATGATAGAAAAGGAAACGGGTGAACCTCGGTTAATGGAGATTAACGGACGTATCCCTGCAAGTGTGAAAGTGAGCTTTATGTTGGGCTTTAATGTTTCTCGCCAGTTTTTAGAGTTAATTTATGATGAGCCAGTGACGCAATATCCTGAGAATACTCAGTTCGGTAAGTATATCCGCCACCTTGACACCGATATCGCCTGGTTCCTGAAATCACCAAATCGTTTTCGTACCAAACCTTCATGGTTTAGTTGGAAGAACACAGAAGAAGTCCTCTTTTGCAAGGATGATCCCAAACCATTCTTTTACCAGTTCTTCAACAAGCTTCTGGCATATCGAACCATCATGAAGAAAAAACATCATTAATTGTTGCCCGTTTTAGCGGGTATGATAGTTTTCGATGAAAGCGATAGATTTGTTCTTCTGCCTTTTGCACTATGCCATGTGGAATAACTCCGAGGACATTTCACTTGAGCGGCTGTCACATAAACAGTATGTGGAACTGATGCAATTGGGCAGAAAGCAGACAGTGATGGGGTTGATAGCACAATCATTGATAGACAATAATATACAACTGGAAAGTAACGATGTCTTTGATACCATCAGCATAATTAATACTGTCGGACTCACAAATAAGAAACTTGACGAGGCTACAACAAAGATATGTAAGATGATGGATGAGCAAAACATCCGCATCCTTGTTGTGAAAGGTCAGACGTTGGCACCTCTCTATCCCCAACCTGCCTTGCGTCAGTGCGGTGATGTGGATTTTCTCTGTCATCCTGATGATATTGGGAAGGCTGTAAGATACCTGCGTGATGAACTTGATCTGAAACTAAATGATGAAGGTTCTAACAAACATGCAGGTTTTTGGATGGATGGTGTGAAATATGAAATCCATAGGACTCTCACTAATTTCGCATATCCAGCTCACCAGAGATATTGGGAAGATGTGATTATGAAGGAAGTATGGCAGAATCCATATGTCGTGACCGTAAACGATATTCAAGTCCCCACACTCGCACCTACCTATAACGCTCTATTTGTATTTGTACATATTATGTTCCATCTGATAGTTGACGGGATAGGGCTCAGGCAATTCTGTGACTGGGCAATGATCCTCGATAAAGATGGTATTCATATAGACAGGCAGCTTTTACATAAGCATCTTGAAGGAATAGGATTGTTGAAAGCCTATTCTTGTCTCGGAGCTGTATTGACTGACTATTTAGGGCTACCGATGGAAAAGTTTCCCATGGAAATCTCAACTGATAAGCATCGAAGGGCATGCAGCTTGATGGACAATGTTATTAAGATGGGCAATTTCGGCCATAATGTTGCATATAAGTCGGCGAAGGGACCAAAGCATGCCATAGAACATTTGGTAAGGATGTGGAAACAATGTAGGCGGTTTTACAAATATGCACCCAAAGAAATACTATGGCGTATACCTTATTTTTTTGGTTGGTGGAGTAAGCGAATTTTTCGTAAAATGACTCCATTCATAGAATCATCAAAAACCATTTTTCAGAAATAGAGATATAATGAATATCCTGACTTTTGATATAGAGGAGTGGTATCTGGAGTCTGTTAAACTGAACAGGCCAGAAAGATACAGGCAGTTGGATGAGACCTTCGCTAAGGTGCTGGACGAATTGGACAGGCTTGGGATGAAGGGAACATTCTTCTGTGTAGGGCAATTGGTCATTTCGCATCCCCAGGTAATACGTGAGATTGTGGCAAGAGGTCATGAGGTGGGTTGTCACTCCAACATTCACACATGGCTCGACAAGATGACTCCTGAAGTCCTGAGGGAGGATACAACTGAGGCGCTGAAAGCGCTGGAGGATGTGTCAGGGCAAAAGGTTGTCAGCTATCGGGCTCCGGCTTTCTCTATTACTCCTAAGAATAAGTGGGCCGTGAATATCTTGGCGGAATGTGGTATCAAGAATGACGCTTCCATTTTTCCGACCACTCGGGACTTCGGAGGATATAAAGGATTCCCGCAGGATACGCCCTGTATCATCAACCATGATGGAGCGACACTGAAGGAATTCCCCATCAGCTTAATGTCGATATTGGGTAAGCAGGTCGCCTATTCTGGTGGTGGCTACTTCCGTCTGATGCCGTATTGGCTTGTCAATAGGAGAATGAAACAGCGCGATTATAACATCTGCTACTTCCATTTGGCTGACCTGATACCTGCGCATCGCAAATTGATGACGAAGCAGGCCTACGAGGAGTATTTCAAGGAGCCGGGCACACTGAAAAACCGTCTGATCCGTTATGCTAAGAGCAATGTAGGAACAGGAGATGCTTTTGAAAAACTGAAAAAACTGTTGTCAGACACCCAATTTGTGAATATCCAGCAGGCTGATGAAATGCTTGACTGGAGTCGGATGAATGCCGTCTATCTGTAGCTTTTTTCTGAATTATCCGTATTTCCGTAATTTTGCTTGATTGTCAGTTTGTTACGTGCAATTTATCCGTAATTTATCTGTAATCTATCCGTAATTTATCCGTATCGCCTAATCACTATGAGTTCTAAATACGATTTCAGCCAAGTGGGGAAGATGTTCCAATTCTGCTTCCTCTCGGAGTGTCCGCGTTGCAATGAGTGCCTGCGCTACTGTGCCGGGCGGGAGTTGCCTGACGACAGGCCTTTCGGCCCTGCCATCTATCCTGCATCTTATCGCCAGGGCGAGTGCCGTTTCTTCAGGAAGGATGAGAAGGTGAGGCTGGCAACGGGTTTTGGCGGCGGTCCCATGCGACACGTGTTTCTGGCGTTGCGACGCAGGATGACGGAATACCTGCATGGCAACGGGGTCTATTACCAATATCGCAATGGCAAGAAATGGCTGTCGCCTGAGCAGCAGGAGCATATCATAGAGATGTGCCGACGCTACGGCTATACGGGCGAGGTCACCTTTGACTGCTACAAGGATGACTATGATTTCACATGAGCCTCTTGAGCGCGTTACTCCAATGAAGTAACGCCTTTACTACAATAAAGTAATTGTTTTACTTCACTGAAGTAATTGGCTGTTTCGCTAAATAATGATCGAAAAGACACTGATCTCGAAGGTAAAGACCCATGGCGGCGTGCTCCAGAAGCCTGTGACGACGGATCTTCAGGCTGTGGCGGACAAACTGCGCTCTGGCGACAATGCGGAGCGGGTGATGCGGATTGCCAAAAGGGCGATGTCAGCCATGCTGGGCAACCGAAAGCGCGAGGGCACGTTGATAGGTGTCGATGCGCTGCCATATTTGCTCTTTTCTGCCGTTTTCGGCAAGGGCGGGGTAGAGGATGTCAAGGCGTTTACGGGTTTGGTGCTGCTCAGCGTGCCCTGTCCTGGGGGTATTAAAGAAATCAATGCCCTGAAAGCGCGCGTAGCCCAGTTGCCCTATACGCTGATGGCCTTTGCGGGCAGTTCTGGCAAGACACTGAAGGTGGTGGTGGCCTGCGAATATGGCGACGGCTACCAGCCTCAAAGTGTGGCTGACTATGAGAAGATGCTGAGGGTCGGCCATGATACAGCCGCGAAACTCTACGAGGCCTTGGCGGGCTGTAAGGTGGCTCCTTCAGAGGCTAAACTGACATTGGGTTGTCGCATGAGCCATGATGCAGATGCGTTCTATCACCCTCAGGCTCAGAAGATTACGCTGATCAGACAGGAGGATGGGTGTGATGCCACCGTGAAACTGACACCTTCTGGCGAAGTACAGCGGGATGAGGCTGAACAGATGAAGCAGATGCAACTGGAGTTCTATGCCTGCATGGAAAAGGCTGCTGAGGAAACCAGCGATCCTGAGTCGCAGGTGCTGACGTTGGCCAACTATTGCCGCCAGGCCTATCTGCCTGAGGAGTTCTGTCTCCATAGGGTGCTGATGAGTTCTGTGAGCATCCCGCTCGACGACGACGTGAAGCGGAAGATCTTCCGTGCTGTTTATCAGAATCCATACGAGGGTAAGCCCGTCTCGCAGATGAACGAGAAGGAACGGATCGCACGGTATATCAGGGACTTCTTCGAGCGCCGCTATGAGATACGGTATAATGAGGTGAAGCAGGTGGAGGAGTTTCGCGCCCGGGACGGGCAGGGCTATCCCTGGCGTCCGCTGACCAGTCGCGATCTGAAGCGTATCGCCTTTGAGGAGATGATGGAGGGCGGCCCCAGTTGGACGATGGATATCCAGACCTACGTGGAGTCGTCGCTCGTCAAGTCGTACCATCCCATCAAGGAGTTCCTGTATGCCACAGAGCAATACTACGACGCGGATCACGATTATATCGGCGACTTGGCGCGACGGGTGCCTACGGACTATACGGACTTTGTAAGGTTCTTTCATCGCTGGTTTCTGGCGATGGTGGCGCAGTGGCTTGGCAAAAACAGGGAGTTTGGCAATGCCGTGGTGCCGATGCTGATTGGTCGTCAGGGCACGCACAAGACGGCGTTCTGCAAGAAACTGCTGCCAGAGAGTCTGCGCGAGTATTATATGGACGACATCAAGATGGACAATGCCGAACAGGTGGAACGCGTGCTGGGACGGATGATGCTCGTAAACATCGACGAATACAACGCGAAGACGGATCGTGAACAGGCCAAGATCAAGCGTCTGCTGACGGAGAAGGACGTGCAGGTGAGGAAGATGCGCTCTGACCAATATACGATGACCTCGCGCCTGACGTCGTTTATCGCCACGACCAACGATCCGCAGCCGCTGCCTGGTGGTGACGGCTCGCGGCGTTATCTCTGTGTGGAGTTGACGGGTGTGATCGACACGGAGTCGCCCATCGACTATCGCCGCCTCTATGCTCAGGCCATGCATGAGTTGAACGAGGGCTTGCCGTATCACTTCTCGCCTCAGGAAGAGGCTGAGATTCAGGAACATAACAGACAGTATCAGTTGCAGACTTCGGCTGAAGAGGTACTGTTGAGTTATTTCGCACCGGGTCCCAAGAAGGTGGAATTCTTTATGAAGACGGTGGATATCCTGTCGGAACTTTCTACGTATCTGCGTGCGGATGACGTGCCGAGTGTGAGGAAATTGACCGTCGCGCTTCGTCGGAATGGTTTCAAGAATGATACTAAGAACAATCAGCGCGGCTGGTATGTGAAAAGAAACAGTTGAGATACAGATTACGGATAGATTACAGATATAATACGGATAAATTACGGATAATTCGAGTGTAATCAACTGATTATCAGTAGAAATTCCGAATATACGGATAAATTATATGTATAAGAACTTTTTTAAACGTTTTTTCGATTTTTGGATAGCGCTGATAGCGCTGATCTGTTTGTCGCCGATATTGATTGCGGTGACAATCTGGCTGCATTTCGCCAATAAAGGAGCGGGGGCATTCTTCTTTCAGGAGCGCCCAGGCAAGGATGGAAAGATATTTAAGGTGATCAAGTATAAGACCATGACTGATGAGCGGGATGAAGACGGAAAGTTGTTGCCTGATGCAAAGCGATTGACCAACGTCGGTAAGTTTGTCCGCTCGACATCAATCGATGAATTGCCGCAGTTGATCAATGTATTGAAGGGAGATATGGCGCTGATTGGACCAAGACCTCTACTACCTAAATACCTTCCATTATATAGTGCAGAACAGATGCGACGCCATGAGGTTCGCCCAGGAATTAGTGGCTGGGCTCAGTGTCATGGACGCAACGCCATCAGCTGGACGGAAAAGTTCAAACTGGATGTTTGGTATGTGGATCACTGTACACTATGGACAGATTTGAAAGTGATCTGGATTACAATAATGAAAGTATTAAAGCGTGCTGACATCAATGAGGCTGGTCAAGCCACGATGGAAGCGTTTAACGGTCATAATTAAATAATAATGAAGGATATAGCGATATATGGTGCAGGAGGCTTTGGTAAAGAAGTAGCTTGCCTAATTAAAGTAATTAATCAGAAAGAACCTACATGGAATCTTGTTGGGTTCTTTGATGATGGTAAAGAGAAGGGGATAAAGGTCTCTCATTATGGCAATGTCCTTGGGGGATTAGCAGAGTTGAATGAATGGGATACACCCATTGATATCGCTATAGCTATAGGCTCATCTATTATTGTTCAAAAGATAGTACAATCAGTTTCTAATCCATTGGTCAGTTTCCCGAATATCATTCATCCTTCATTTTATATGGCAGATAAGGAATCTTTCATAATCGGTAAAGGGAATATCATTCAAAGGAATTGTTCTGTTTCATGTGATGTGTCCATAGGTGATTTTAATGTGTTTAACGGTGCAGTTTCTATGGGTCATGATGACAAGATAGGGTCATTCAATACTTTCATGCCTGGAGTACGTGTTTCAGGAGAAGTCACTGTTGGAAATGAGAATTTCTTTGGTGTAGGATCTATTATCCTTCAACAAATTTGTATTGGAACCAATATCCGATTGGGAGCTGGAAGTGTTTTGATGACTAAGCCCAAAGATGGTAAGCTTTACATTGGCAATCCAGCTAAAAGGATGGAATTATAACGAAATATTTTTTTAATTTTTATGCGTATGAAAACTTTAGATGAATTTGTAGAGCTCTTTGCAGAGCAGTTTGATGACACGGATGCCAGCGAGATCCAGGCAGACACAGTATTTCACGATCTTGATGAGTGGTCGAGCCTTATCGGCCTTAGCCTCATTGCTATGGTTGACGAGGAGTTTGACGTAGCCTTGAAGGGTGATGACGTTAAGAACTCTGTAACGGTTGAGGATTTGTATAATGCTGTAAAAGCAAAAATCTGATGGCGTTCCTCGAGTTTAAGAATGTAAGGATTGCCGGTATCTCTGCCGGTGTTCCTGAAAAGAAAATTTGTAATCTTGACATCAAGGATATATCGGCAGATTATGATTCTGCCGCCTTTGTCGAGACAACAGGTGTGCTGGAACGCAGGGTGGACAGTCAATTGACGGCATCAGACCTCTGCGTTCCAGCTGCGGAAAAACTAATAGCGGATTTGAAATGGGACAAGTCAGAGATAGATGCCCTGATATTTGTGTCCCAATATGCTGACTACATCCTTCCTGCAACAGCATGTATTATTCAAGATAGGATAGGACTCAGCAAAGAGTGCTATGCTATGGATATTGCTCTTGGATGTTCTGGATGGGTGTATGGCCTAAGTTCTGCCGCATCTCTTCTTGGGGGGGGGAATTTTAAGAAAGTTCTCCTGATGGTGGGTGATGCAAGGCGCAGAGCTGTCTATGATGATCCTCTTTTCGGATTTGCTGGGGCTGTCACTGCGATAGAATATGTAGAAGGCGAAAAGGGATTTCAGTTCCATTTTGGTACAGATGGCAGTGGCTTTGATGCCATTATTGTGCCAGATGGCGGTGCAAGAAACCAGTTCACAGAACAATCTCTATCAATAGAAGATGTTGAAGGGAAAAAACAGCATAGGTTGCAGAGCCGCATGAAAGGTATGGATGTTTTCTCATTCGGGATTACAACGGCACCCAGATCTATCAAGAAACTTGCAGAGCACTATAATTTCAATTATCTCGACGCGGATTTCTATGTTTTCCATCAGGCAAACATGAAGATGAATAATATGATTGCCAAGAAATTGAAACTTGCGTCTGAAAAGGTCCCCTCCTGTATGTATCATTTCGGAAATACTTCGTCGGCAAGCATACCGCTCACCATCGTTACTCAGTTGAAGGGTAAGTGTGAGAGTAAAGCAAGATTTGTTTGCTGTGGCTTTGGAGTTGGTCTTTCATGGGGAACTGTAGCATTTGATACAAAGAATATAATTGTTTCCGAACTCGTAGAAGTAAGAACTGGAGAAGCAGATAAGAAATATGTCGTATAACCCATTTTCATTAGAAGGAAAAAAAATATTAGTGACAGGAGCATCGTCAGGAATTGGACGGGCCACTGCCATCGAATGCTCCAAGATGGGAGCATGTGTCATTGTCACTGGTAGAAACGAAGAAAGGCTGAATGAAACTTTTCTTTCTCTTGAAGGGGAAGGCCATCAGCAGATAATAGCAGATTTGACAGATGAACAGGATATAGAAAAACTGGTTGAGCAGATCGAGAAGATTGATGGTCTTGTGAATAATGCCGGCCTAGGAAGGAATAAACCTGTGAACTTTATCAAACGCGAGGATCTCGATTATGTATATAGCACAAATGTCTTTGCAAGCATACTTTTGACGAAGGCATTGTTGAAAAAGAAAAAGATAAACAAGGGAGGCTCCTTAGTGTTCACATCGTCGATATCTTCAAGACTGAATTCCCCCGGAATCGCCATGTATGCTTCTTCCAAGGCGGCTATATCATCCTTTATGCGCTCATGCGCCATTGAGCTTGGAGATAAGCAAATCCGCTCAAACGCAGTATTGCCAGGCATGGTAGAGACCAAACTGATAACGCGAGGTGACTATACGGAGGAAGATATGAATAAGGATAAAGAACTCTATGCCTTGAAGCGTTATGGCCAGCCAATCGAAATAGCACATGGCATTATCTACCTCCTTTCTGAGGCATCGTCATGGATGACTGGTACAGAACTCGTCATTGATGGAGGAAGATTATTGAAATGATTTTTAAGAAATGACTATTTTAGAAGAAACGAAAGAGATTATCGCCTCAATTCTCAAGATGCCTGTTGAGCAGCTTGACGTGGAGGCTGAGATGACAGACATTGAAGGATGGGACTCATTACGCAACGTAATGATTTTGTCGCAGTTGGAGGAGCATTTTGACATCATGTTCCCACCAGATGATATCTTCGATCTGACATCTGTCAAAGCTTTTGCAGAAGAGATTGAAAAGATTAAAGAAACGGATTAATGTATAGTTATAGTCCATTACTTCAGGCTGTCTTCCGTGCCTGCGAGAGACATCCGGATAAGATTGCTATTATAGCAGGAAAGGAGGAAATATCCTATTCCCTGCTTTGCTTGAATATTAAGAAAGCTGCAGCCTTGATTCATTCGAAAGGGTTTAAGGCGGGGGATACGATTATGCTTTCTGCAGTCAAGGAACCCCATTTCATCTACATGGACTTTGGCGCCCAACTGCTGGGTGTCATCGACGAGATGATAGATCCTGATACTGGTACTGAAGCTTTTAAGTATCAGCTGGAAGAGATTGATGCGATGACTCCTTTCGAGGAAGAACCTAAAGGACTGAAGGAAACGGATGTGATAGAGATTCTTCATACCACAGGTACGACATCTAGACCGAAGTCAGTATGCTTGTCGCATTACAATATATTTTGGGCGGCAAAGAACACTAGTGATTTCGTTCAGAATGACGAGGAGGACATTGAAGTCGTGGTAATGCCTATCTGTCATGCTTTTGGCTTGCGTCGTGTTCATCTGACGCTTATGAATGGTGCAACAGTAGTGCTATTGCCGAATTTCGCCAATGTTCAATTGCTATTCAAAACGATAGAGAAGTATCATGTAACGACTTTCGGTATGGCACCTGCGGCTTGGGCTTATGTGAAGAAAATCAGTGGCACCCGTATCTCTAAGTTTGCCAACCAACTACGTCACATTGAGTTTGGAACTGCTGCGATGCCTTTAGCAGGCAAGATGGAGGTCGTGGAATTGTTGCCAAATACACGTATTTGTCATAACTATGGATTGACGGAGTCGAACCGGACTTGTATGATTGAGTATCACGATACAGCGCATCTGGATTCGGTCGGTAAACCTATTGCTGACAATGTGAAGATCAAGTCGATTGACGGAGAAATCTGTGTTCATGGCAATCAGACGATGGTCGGCTATTTGGATCCTGAAGACAACAAGGATGCCTTTATCGACGGCTTCTTCAGAACTGGTGATTGCGGCTATGTGTCGGATGACGGCTATGTCTATCTGACAGGCCGTGCAAAAGAGATGATTAGTGTCGGAGGTAAGAAAGTGAGCCCTGTTGAAGTGGAGGAGGCTATCTGTAACCTCGGGGTAGGTGATTGCATCTGCGTAAGTCATCCGCATGAGATGTTGGGAGAGACAGTGAAAGCCTATATCCTAAAAGGATCTACAGAGCTTACCTTTGAGCAGATTGACGAGAAGATGAAGGAAACTCAACCTCCGTATAAATGCCCCACGCTCTATGAATGGATTGATGAGATTCCTGTCAATAGTTTGGGGAAGAAACAGCGAAGGGTATTAATGGGCAAATAATAGATATGTCACAGCTTACAACCAATCATGTCAAAATCGTCGGTGTTTCGGCATGCGTACCGAAAACCATCGAGGAGAATATCGACCTTCCGCTCTATGAAAATAAGGAGGAAGTAAAGAAGATCATTGAATCCACAGGTATTGAAAGGCATCGTATCGTGGAGAAGGGGACAACAGCTTCCGACCTTTCCGTGAAGGCTGCAGAAAAGATAGTGGCAGATTTGGGATGGGAGATGGAATCTGTGGATCTGCTCTTATATGTCTGTACGACAAGAGACTATATCCAGCCTATGACTTCGCCAACGATACAGGATAGGTTGGGCATGCGTCAGGATAGTTATGTGATGGATTTGCCATTGGGATGTGCCGGTTGGGTCTATGGAATGAGTATGGCAACTGCTTTGATGACCAGTGGAACCTTAAAGAGAGGACTGCTGGTTTGTGCTGAAACGAATACACAGAGTCATAATCTGAACGACCGTACGTCGAGACCTTTGTTTGGTGATGCTGCCACAGTAACTGCCTTAGAGTATGATGCATCCTATAATCATTCGATGAACTATGTGTTTGGCGTGGATGGTTCTGGCGCTTCGGCTATTATGGCACAGTACGGCGGATTTAGGAATCCGGTTACTCAGGAGTGTCTTGTTGAGCATGAGATTGAACCAGGTATATTCAGAAAAGGTACTGATATTGTTTTGAATGGTATGGATGTGTTTAGTTTTGCCATTCGCAGGCCGCCGCGATCGTTGAAAGAACTCATTGAGGTTTTTCATATTAAATTGGATGAAATAGATTTTCTATTCCTGCATCAGGCTAATAAGTATATAGATGACCGTATCAGGAAATCCCTGAAATTCCCCGAAGAGAAGACACCTTATTGTTTGAATGACTTTGGAAATGTGTCAGGGGCTTCCATACCTCTGACTATGGTAACCAGAACAGCCAAGGAGATTGCAGACAAAAAGAACCATTGCCTTGCTTGTGGCTTTGGAGTAGGATTGTCATGGGCGAGTATGGAGTTCTATATGGAAAACGTCATAGTATCAGAATTAGTTGAATATTAATCATACAATTATGTCAAATCAAACTAGGCTTATTCATCTGTTGGTTGGGCCAGCTCTATTTCTGTTGTGCTATTTTGCCTTACCGGCTTCTGTGTTTCAAACTGATATAAGTAGGGCTGCCATAGGAACGGTGCTATGGATGGCATATTGGTGGGTAACGCGTCCTGTAGATTATGCCGTCACGGCATTCTTGCCCATGGCAGTGAATGCACTCCTGCCCATGACGGAGATGGCTCCAGTAATAGCCAACTATGCATCAGAAACGGTGTTACTGCTTTTTGGCGCATCAATTATCACTGTCTCATGGGAAGAGACTGGACTGGATAAGCGAATTGCCGCAGTATTCCTGAGGGTAATCGGTGACAATGTTCGCAGTCAGCTGATATTCTGGTTTATGCTTTCTGTGCTGCTCTCTGCCGTGTTACCTAATTCGGTGGTTTGTGCGACGATTACTCCTATCGCTGTCGCCATGCTGAAATATGTAGGACACGGGGAGATTGAGAAGAGCGAGGTGGGTTCTCTGCTTCTGTTGACAATAGCCTATGCTGTGGGCGTAGGTGGTCTGGCGACTCCTCTTGGTGGGGCCATGAACCTTGTCACAGTTGACTATATTCAACAGTTGACAGGCCAGGAGTATATGTATGCCGATTGGGTTGTGAAATTCCTGCCTATTATGTTCGTTTTGATTGTCAGTAATATCATATTTATGCTGATTGGAACCAAACGTTCTGACTCTTTAGGTGGTTCAAGGGAGTATTTTGAGAATGAATATCGGAAAATGTCAAAGATGTCTTCCGAGGAATGGGCTTCCCTGATTCTATTCTTGGTGGCTATGGTCTTGTCGTTCACTCGTCAGCTGTATAAGGACATCCTTCCAGGACTTAAACCTGCGTATGTCTTCATTATCTGTGCATTGATTTGTTTTCTCATTAATCGAGGAGATGGAAAGCGTTTGATGGTATGGAAGTCTATCCAAGGCAGGATTATCTGGGAAATGCTGTTTATCTTTGCCGGTGGTATGGCTGTAGGAACGTTGATTACGGGATCTGGTGCAGCAAAGGCGATTGGTGACTATGTGGCTCAAATGGGGGTAAATGGGGGAATAGTGGCAATTTGTATCTTTATAGCAGTTCCCATGTTCCTGGCTAATGTGACATCTAATACAGGAGCTGCCTCAGTGGTGGTTCCCATCGTTATTTCTATTGCAGGTGGTTTAGGGCAGAATCCAATTCCTTACATTTACGCAGCAACAATTGGCGTAAACTTGGCCTATATGATACCTACTTCCATTCGGGCTATTCCTGTGGGATATGGCTTGTCAGCCCAGTATATGTTGAAGGTGGGGTGGAAGATCACTATAATGACATTGATTTTAATGACTATAACAGGCTATCTGCTGATGCAGTACTGGCCTACATTCTCTGCATGATTTATTCATAATAAATATGGCTTATATATCATATAAAAATGTTGGAATCAAGGCCATGGCTGCGGCTGTGCCTTCTCATGTGATAGATAACTACAAGTATGATCTTGATGTATTTCCGGAAGAGGAAGTCAAGAAGGTCGTTGATAAGGTGGGCGTGTATGAACGTCGCTTTGCAGATGAGAATACATGTTCTTCGGATCTGTGTTTTGCGGCTGCTGAGAAACTCATTGAAGACAATGACATCGATCGTTCTGAGATAGATTTGCTGGTGTTCATCTCACAGACGCCAGACTATAGGATGCCTGCCACCTCCTATCTACTACAGGACAGGCTTGGATTGCCTATGTCTTGTATTGCTTTTGATGTAAATCTTGGATGTGCAGGCTTTTTGTTTGGTCTGAGTGTTGTTTATTCTTTTATGGAAAAACAGGGACTAAGAAAGGCGCTTCTTTTGGATGGTGAAACCAGATCTAAGGTCTATTCTCGCAAGGATCGTCGGGCGGCTTTTATCTTTGGCGATGCAGGTGTTGCAGCGCTCGTTGAACGAGATGAGAAGTATGGCGAGAGTCATTTCTCTTTAAACTCAGATGGTTCAAGAGGTGAACTGATTATGATTCCTGCTGGTGGCTACCGAAAGATGAGTTCTCCTGAGACACTTAAGGAGCATGTTATAGACGAGTATGGCAATGCCAGAACAGATGAACAGGCCTTTATGAAAGGGGCTGATGTGTTTAATTTTGTTATTGTGGAAATACCGAAGGATATTAAACGACTGATGGCAACAGCCGAGGAGGATATCCAGACAATGGACTATTATGTGTTCCATCAAGCCAATGCATTCATCAATAATTATGTCGCCAAGAAATTGAAATTGGACAAGGAACGCATTTCTTGGACGATTCAGAAATTTGGCAACACCTCGTCAGTCTCAGTTCCTTTGACCATTGTGAGTGAACTGCAGGGGAAATTGAATGGAAACAAGAAACTTATGCTCAGCGCCTTTGGTGTTGGTATGGCATGGGGTACTGCTGTCGTTCCGTTTGTAGATTGTAACATCAGTGATATAGTTGAGGTTAGCAACGGCAAACGGGTGTAAGTGTCAATAATATTGTTTGCTGACGGGAGTTATGCGGCAGTATCCGTGAAGATGCTCGCGTCGATATGCTCCAGTCTGGATTTGGACGGAGGTTTGCATCGAATGACTATTTGATGGAGGTGAATTAGGTATTGCCAATTCTTAAGACTCGCAAACTCGAAAAAGCAGCATAGCTGAGTGTTGAACAAAGCATGGGGTTCTTTGTAAGCAAAGCGACCCAATTTTCTTATGTTTCTGATGTGGTTGGCAAAAAGTAGATACAATGTAAAACAATGAAACATTTTTTCCTCTTACCATTTTTTCTATTAGTGGCTGACGTGGTTACAGCCCAGACCACTTCCCAGGTCGAAGACCAGAAGACAATTGAACTTCGCCAGAAGATAGGCATAGATTACTCGATGCCGGACTTCAGTACATCTAAGATCGATGGAAAAATCATCGGTGACCGTTTGGCAAAGATGTTGGATAAACTTCAGGGTAACTATAGCGATTACGTCCTCAACCAGTTGATTTCTTTCATTCAATGCGAGCAATTGGAAAACGTGAACTATGCAAAGATTGAGAAGTTCACAGTTACGAGAATCAGTAAGACGGGTGATGTAATGACGATTAATGCAATAAGTAAACTTTCTGATAATTCTGCCAAGATCAAAAATGCCGAACTGTCCTTTACTTTTAATAAGGGCGTCTCAGAGAGTTCACATGTCAATGATTTGTTCTCGTATTTGAGGAGGAGTATAGATTATGTCCCGTACAATCTCGAAGATGGGATGCAGTATCAGAATAAATCGAATGCCGTCGAAACCAATTCTTTCTGGGACAACTGGTATGGGCAGGTCGGGGTGGATATGAATCTTCTCTTTCCATACGGCTATAATCTCAAGGAAGTCTTTCCTCATGGAAAATCATTTGGAGTGAACGTTGCTGTAGGAAAGTGGTTCACACCGGAGCTTGGAGGAAGGCTGAAGATTAATTGGGAGAATGGTATCGTGAAGAATGACCATAATGACTGGTATTCTCCAGGCCATCCTGGGGATAATTACCGGCATGGTGGTTATATTACTTTTATTGGTGATATCAGTATTAATCTCCATCATTTGTTTGGTAAGTACAATCCTGATAGGAAATGGAATCTGATTGTTGCTCCTCGTGCAGGAGGATGGGTGATGCTGAAGAATGCCTCTGGTGCTCATGTGTTGGGCTTAGGTATCATCAACACTTATCGTTTGAGTGATAAATGGAGGCTGTATGCAGATGTAGGTTACCATTTTGTGTCAAGTATTACAGGTGAAGCATCTGGATTAGGGCATGGTAGTAATGGCTTCGCCAATTTCAATGTCGGTGTTGAGATGGATCTGTCGAAGAAAAACACTTTTCATCGGGTATCGAGTCATGCAAACAGAGAAGACAAAGCGGTGGCACTTAACTCTTTCTGGGATAACTGGTTTGCACAGGCAGGTGTCGGCATGTCGCTCATTAACCCGTATGGCACAAACTTTGCTAATGTTTTCCCCAATGGAAATACCGTCGGATTGAATGTTGGCTTTGGAAAGTGGTTTGCTCCGGAAGCAGGCTTGCGTGTGGGGGCCAACTGGCAGAATGGGCTCATTGTCAATCATCATGCCTCATACTTGGAACCCAATGAGAAACATGGAGGAGATACTGGCAGGAAAGGTTTCCTGGCTGTTTATGCAGATTATTTCTTCCATCTGAGTCATATTATTGCCGGATATGATGGAACACGGAAATGGAATACCATATTTTTTCCACGAATGGGAATGGCATGGAATTTTCAATCTTATCATGAAGAATGTCCTGTTGTCGGACTTGGTATAGAACAAACATATCGGATCAACGACCGTCTTAGATTAACAGGTGATTTTATCTATCAGGTTACAACGGGTGGGTTTCTTGATGGCAATTTCCCAACAGGAGCAGGCCCGGACAGTAATGGCTGGTTCGATTTGAATATCGGCGTACAGTATGACCTGGGAAAGAATACCTGGGATAAACCGGGGAAGAAGGCAGCTTCTGTTGTAGTCTCAGGACATAACTGGCCAAGGTTTATTGTGAATACGGGGGCTTCGGTGTTTGTGGCTTTTGGTGCAAAGACTGTTCTGAAGGCCTTGGTCAAGGAAGAAAGACCTGACCACTCGGACAACAAATCGTTCCCGTCGGGACATGCTGCCATGGCTTTTGCTGCGGCGAGATCCATTGACAAGGAATTCAGGTCGGAGAGTATCTGGATACCAATTGCCGGCTATGCTGCGGCTACGGCTGTGGGTGTTGAGAGAGTGGTGAATGACAGGCATCATTGGTATGACGTGGTAGCGGGTGCCGCACTGGGCGTCGGAACTGCGGAACTGACTTGGTGGTTGAGTGATAAGCTCTTTGGTAAGGGCAGCAAAGTCGCTGTCGGTTCCAGTGGGAATACAGTGGATGTGACGTATAACTTCTAATATGGTGAGATTGAATAATACGAAATAATGGCAAACAAGAGAATTTATTTGTGTCTGGCTCACATGAGTGAGACGGGCGAGGAACAGAAGTACATCAAGGAGGCGTTTGATACGAACTGGGTCGTGCCTCTGGGACCGAATGTGAATGGGTTCGAGGAGGATCTGGAGAAGTTTTGTGGACAAAACAAGCGGGTGGTGGCATTGTCAGCTGGTACGGCGGCGGTGCATCTGGCGCTGATCGGTTGTGGGGTAGGACGGGCGGATTGCAAATCCCCACAAACAGACGAGGTGATTGTGCAGAGCTTTACGTTCTGCGCTTCTTCGCATCCGATTACGTATCTCGGGGCGACACCGGTGTTTGTTGATTCGGAGCCAGAGACGTGGAATATGGATCCGGATCTGCTGGAGGAGGCCATTAAGGACCGTATCGCCAAGACAGGCAAGAAACCCAAGGCCATCGTGCCGGTGGCGCTGTATGGTATGCCGTATCAGATAGACCGTATCATGGAGATTGCGAATCGCTATGAGATCCCTGTGGTTGAGGATGCGGCTGAGGGCTTTGGAAGCCGATATAATGGTCAGGTACTGGGTACGTTTGGCAAGTATGGCGTGCTGAGTTTCAACGGCAATAAGATGATTACGACCTCTGGTGGCGGTGCGCTGATTACGCCGGATGAGGATTCTTGGCGGGAGATTATGATGTATGCGACGCAGTACCGTGAGAGTTATCCTTATTATCAGCACGAGAAGATTGGATACAACTATCGTATGAGTAATATCTGTGCGGGTATTGGCCGTGGACAGATGACTGTAGTGAATGACCACATTGCGCATCATCAGCATGTGCAGGCCCTTTATGAAGAACTTCTTGCTGATGTTCCAGGCATCACCGTGCACAAACAGCCAACTTCTGGCGAATACGACTCGAATTACTGGCTATGTACGATTACGATTGATCCGGATGTGAAGGTGAAGGGCCAGGAGCATTCCTATAAGGCTATTGTAACGGGAGCCGTCGGAGGTGCTGCTGGTGTTATCCATGCGGCATCGAGTGCGGTCACTGATTGTCAGCCGAATGACAATGTGGAGGCTATGCGCGTGGCACTGGATCAGGCTGGAATCGAGGCTCGCCCAGTGTGGAAACCCATGCATAAGCAGCCTATATATAAGAATGTACCCGCATACGTGAATGGCATCTCTGAGGCGATCTTCAAGGTGGGTATGTGTCTGCCGAGTGGGCCGTATGTGACGGATGAGGATGTCAGGTATATTGTAGATACCATTAAGTCAAGCGTTGAATGAAGCATTAATCATTATAATAAAAGTATTATGAGTACAGGGAATGTGAGGCCGGAGTCGATGGAGCGTATTACGACGCCGGAACTGGCCAAGAAGTTTATCGACCAACAGATTCAGGAGTTGAGGGCTCAGATTGGTGACAAGAAGGTGCTGCTGGCACTGTCGGGTGGTGTGGATTCTTCAGTGGTGGCCGCGCTGCTGATCAAGGCCGTGGGCCAGCAACTGGTATCGGTGCATGTGAACCACGGACTGCTGCGTAAGGGTGAACCTGAGCAGGTGGTGCGCGTGTTTCGTGATGAGATGAACGCCAATCTGGTGTATGTGGATGCCACAGACCGCTTCCTCGACAAACTGGCTGGTGTGGCTGATCCTGAGCAGAAGCGCAAGATCATCGGTGCAGAGTTTATCCGTGTGTTTGAAGAAGAGGCCCGTAAGCAGGAGGGTATCAGTTTCTTGGCACAGGGTACGATTTATCCTGATATTGTGGAGTCGGGGCCTGTGAAGTCGCACCACAATGTGGGCGGTCTGCCCGAGGATATGCAGTTTGAACTGGTGGAGCCCATCAAACTGCTCTTTAAGGATGAGGTGCGTGTCGTAGGTAAGGAACTCGGCCTGCCCGATAATATGGTATATCGTCAGCCCTTCCCGGGACCTGGGCTGGGCGTGCGTTGCACAGGTGCCATCACGCGTGATCGTCTGGAAGCGCTGCGTGAGAGTGATGCCATCCTGCGCGAGGAGTTTGCCAAGAATGGTCTCGAGGGTAAGGTTTGGCAGTATTTCACCGTGGTGCCTGACTATAAGTCAACGGGTGTGAAGGAGAATAAACGCAGTTGGGACTGGCCAGTCATCATCCGTGCCGTGAACACGCGCGACGCCATGACGGCGACGATTGAGGAGATTCCTTATCCGCTGTTGCACCATATCACCCAGCGCATCATCACCGAGGTTCCTGGTGTGAATAGAGTCTTGTATGACCTCACGCCGAAACCTACTGCCACGATCGAGTGGGAGTGATCAAAAAAACAGTCGGGGACATCGTTCTCGACTGTTTTTTATTCTATCGCTATTTGATGCGGATGATAGCCTGTATTCAGAACACTCCTCGAAGGCTCTGAATAATTGCAGGTGATACCTCCCAGGTCGAAGAGCAGATGGGCCACGTCATCCAGACAAACCGTCTGATGTGCCTGCTGCTGGATATGCTTATAAACCACTGGCCTCTTGGTCACAAACCGCTCACTACACCAGACCATCAAAGGGATCTCCCGGATATTCCGCTTCGACTCCTCATCCGTCAGTCCTCCTGCCAGCCGGCCATAGCGATGACCAGGGCCGTCGTAGATATTGTCCCCGTGATCAGACAGATACACCAACACCGCGTCCTGCTGTCGGAACGCATCGAGAATCATCCCAAGTACCATGTCATTATAGCGCATCGCATTGTCATATTCTGCCACTTTCTGGCGTTCCTCTTCATTGAGGTCCTCCCTGGGGATATCCGCGCCCTTGAAATACGTGAACGTCTCCGGGTAACGACTTTTCGCATCCAGATGCTGTCCGTACAGATGGATGATGTTCAGTGACTTCTTCTCCTTGAGGAACATGTTCTGGCAACGCTCAATAAACGTCCCGTCGTAAGGGGTGATGAAATCGTTTCTGACATCAAAGCAACGATTGCTGATACGTGGTGGAGACATGAAATAGCCACAGGTGAAGTCACGGAATTCTACCTTCAATTGTGTAAACTGGTTGTCGAAATAGCCCACCTGATAGCCTGCCTGTTTGAAGATCGCCGGAAAGAGCACATACTGAAGGGGATCGTCAGCCTGATGGTTGTCACAACTTTTCAGCGAGAAGATGTAGCGCATGGCACTATGGGTGAAACAGACAGGCGAGTAGGCATGATCGAATGCCACCAGCCGCTTCTCTGCGCACAGTCTGGGTGTCGTAGGGAGTCCATAGCCGTAGAGGGGAGAATGATACTTATTAAACGATTCCCCGATGACCAGTACGATGACGGGCGCCTCTGTCTTCTCTGGTTGTCGAACCATTCTGATACTGTCCATCTGCATGATGATCCGATCGATATCGGAATGTGACTCTTCCACAAACTGCATCGAGTGATATAGTCCAGCGACGGTGTTGTAGCCATGGCTCGTCCACGTCAGGGGAATGAAGGGGAAGATGAACCCCGCCAATATGACAACTGTTGCTATCGCACGATGCACGAAGGATTTGAAGAGGCCATCAAGTTTCGTCGTCATGACCCATCTCATCAGGACAGGGAAGAGGGCGCCTCCAACGATGAGGATCACCAGATTCTGCCACGAGATCAGATAGGTTCCCGCAAACTCCCCGGCCTCCTGCAGATTCGTCTGCATGGCAATCGTCATCACCGTCTCATTAATGCGTGATCCGACCAGTAGATAACAGGCTGTTTCAAGGAAGAAGAGAAGGTAGATGAGGGTGAAAAAGCCTGCCATAAGAGACTTGCTCCGATGGATCAGCCACAGAATCGCCATACTCCAGGCCATCGAATGGACAAAAGCCGTGGCAAACAACCATTTGGCAAAATGATTGCAATCATACCCCGCAGGAACGCTCAACAACAGTCCTGCCAACATGATCAAAGCTATTCCGCGCTTTTTCACGCTGCAAAGTTAGTGCAAATCGTGTGAAAAACCAAATCAAATTGTGACTTTCCATGCAGTTTTTGGTGATAAGATTTGGAATTTTCAAAAATATTAATTAATTTTGCAGCCAAATTCGTATGAACTGGGTATGAAGAATCCGTTTGACAAGATATTAAACTGGTATTTTACTAAAAATTCACTGCCTTATTGGAGCATCTTCCTGATAGATTGCTTCATCATCATCATCAGTGGGGTAATGACTTATATTGCCTTCCATGATTCCCAGACGCTTTATGAAAATACCTTCAAGGTACTCAATACGGTGAATTGCTTTGTGCTGTTGAGTATCCCTGGGTTCAGGATCTTCCATACTTATTCTGGATTCATGCGCTATTCGTCGTTCGTCGATCTGATGCGCGTGGTATATGGAAATCTCGTCTCGTTGGGCCTGGTTATGATTGCCCATTTTGCGGTGAGCCAGCTGCCTCATGACTATTTCGTCTATTTCAGTCCGACCAGTATCGTCCTGACCTTCACGATTGCCACCCTGCTGATGTGGGCCCTGCGTGTCTTCGTGAAGACGCTCTATGACGTGGCTTTCTCGAACAGCAGGGCTGTGCGTGTCCTGATCTATGGTGCCATGTCGGGAGGTGTGGGTCTGGCGAAAAACATCAAAAGCCAGCGTCCCAGAAAATTCGTGGTGAAAGGCTTTATTACCCATCACAAGAATACGAGACATCAGGAGATCATGGGTGAACGCGTGTATTCCGTCTGCGAGGATATTGGGCAGATCATCAAGGACAACGATATCGAGGGCGTGCTGGTAGCACCATACCGTATCAGTGAGTTCCGCTATAATCAGGAGATGCAAGACATTATCCTCGGTGCCGGGGCAAAGATCTATATGATGGAGCAAGCCAAGGAGATCGTCCCAGGCGAAGAGGAACAACAAGGGGAAGACTACGGCAACATGCAACTGAAGGAGGTGAGTGTGGAGGAACTGCTGCCGAGAGACGAGATTCGCGTGGATCTGAAATCGGTGGAGGAACTGCTACAAGGTCAGCGGGTGCTGATCACGGGTTCCGCTGGTTCGATAGGCTCTGAGATTGTGCGTCAGGTGGCACAGTTCAAACCTGCTGCCCTGATGCTGATTGACCAGGCTGAGACGCCTGAGCATGACCTCCGTCTGTTGATGGAGAAACAATTTGCCGATATCCCCACAGAGACCGTGGTGACGAGCATCTGTAAGGAGGACCGTATGAATGAAATCTTCAAGCGTTTCCGTCCTGACTATGTGTTCCATGCCGCTGCCTATAAGCATGTGCCGATGATGGAAGACAATCCTTCGGAGGCTGTGCAGAATAATATCTACGGTACGAAGGTGATTGCAGACCTGAGCGTGAAATACGGGGTGAAGAAGTTTGTGATGATCTCGACTGACAAGGCTGTGAATCCCACAAACGTCATGGGTTGCTCGAAACGTATCTGTGAGATCTATGTGCAGGCGTTGGACCAGGCTATCAAGGAGCGGAAGATCGTGAGCCACCTGCAGGCACTGGGCAATAAGGACAGTTTTGTGACGGTTTCCCAGTTGGGTGGCCCCAGTGCGAGAACGCAGTTCGTGACCACGCGTTTTGGTAATGTGCTGGGTTCGAATGGATCGGTGATCCCCCTGTTCCGTGAACAGATCAGGAATGGTGGGCCTGTGACGGTCACTGACGAGCGTATCGTGCGTTTCTTTATGCTCATCCCGGAGGCTTGTAAACTGGTGCTGGAGGCTGGCACGAAGGGTAATGGTGGTGAGATCTTTGTCTTCGATATGGGACAGCCTGTGAGGATTGCCGACCTCGCCAAGCGTATGATCAAACTCTCAGGCGCCAAGAATGTGGAGATAAAGTTCACGGGTCTGAGACCTGGTGAGAAACTCTACGAAGAGGTGCTCAACGATATGGAGGGTACGAAGCCGACGTTCCATGAGAAGATCCGTATTGCGGAAGTGCTTGAGTATGACTATGATCAGGTGTGTAAGGATATTGATGAGTTGATCAATATCTCCAAACGCTATGATGATATGGCTACCGTTGCCAAGATGAAAGCCATCGTCCCAGAATACAAATCCAACAACTCTGTTTACGAACAGTTAGATTCGAAAAACTGATTTTTTCTAGTTGGTAAAGCTGGGAAAGAAGAATAAACCAGATAAAAAACGTCCTGGGCTCGGAGCCCGGATGTAATATTTTCGGAATCATTCGAAGAACTCGCTACGCTCAAACAGCTTCTCATGTCGATTTGCTTGTCTCGCCTTCATCGAGACAAGAATCGAAGAAGATTCCGAAAATAGTACATCCTCTGAAGACCTCCTCGTGAGGAATGTTTTTTATCTGGTTTACTCTTCTTTCTCGGTCCATCGAAGTCCAATCGGTTCACGAACGCCTCATAACCTAGTATACCTTATATTATATGATATGGCGTTGAGCCCCTTTCCCGCTCGGCTTTGCCGCTTGCTACCGAAGGGACGCAAGAAGGGGCGGCGATAGCAGGGATGTAGGAAACCATGGCTCGCCCGTAGGGCAAAGGCTTTGCGAGCCATACCAAAATTCTGAAAATCAGCGGTCGACCGTGATTTCCAGTTAAGTCCCAGCCCTGGAGAGGGCAAAGGGATTTAGGGTTAAGGTTGAAGCCCCTTCTTATGAAGAAGGGGTTGGGGTTGTTGGAGGATTGCAGGGTGAAACCCTGCTAAAAAAGAAATGCAGGGCAATGCCCTGCAAAAAGAATTAGTTGGCGGATTCGAATTCTTCGAGGAAACGCGTATCATTCTCGGAGAAGAGACGGAGGTCAGAGACGCGGTATTTCAGATTGGTGATGCGCTCGACACCCATGCCGAAGGCATAACCCGAGTAGATCTTCGAATCGATGCCACAGAGTTCGAGGACATTGGGATCCACCATACCACAACCGAGAATCTCTACCCAACCAGTATGTTTGCAGAAGCCACAACCTTCTCCACCACAGATGAAGCAGGAGATGTCCATCTCTGCTGAGGGCTCTGTGAACGGGAAGTAACTGGGACGCAGACGGATCTTCGTATCTGGACCGAACATCTCCTTGGCGAAGGAGAGCAGCACCTGCTTCAGATCGGTGAACGATACGTTCTTATCAATATAGAGTCCCTCCACCTGGTGGAAGAAACAGTGGGCACGGGCGGTGATGGCCTCATTGCGATAAACACGACCCGGACAGATCACGCGGATAGGCTCGCTCAACTTGCCATCCTCGGTGTGCAGACGCTCCATGACACGGGCCTGAACAGAAGAGGTATGCGAACGCAACAGGATATTCTTCGTGACGTCGTTGGGATGCTGGGAGACAAAGAACGTGTCCTGCATGTCACGGGCAGGATGATCGGCCGCGAAGTTCATCTTCGTGAAGATATGATTATCATCCTCCACCTCAGGACCGTCGGCCAGGACAAAGCCCATGCGTGAGAAGATATCGATGATCTCGTTGGTGACGATGGTCAGGGGATGACGGGTACCCAATGCAATGGGATAAGGCGTGCGCGTCAGGTCGAGGGCCTCTTCGTTAGACTCCTGTGTCTCGCACTCCTCACGCAACTGATTGATGCGCTCCGTGGCCAACGTCTTCAGTTCGTTGATCTTCATGCCAACGGTCTTTTTCTGATCGGAAGCCACATTGCGGAAATCGTTCATCAGGGCCGTAATCTCACCCTTTTTGCTGAGGTATTTCAGGCGGAGTTGTTCCACTTCCTCCGCGTTCTTGGCACTTAACGTCTGAACTTCTTTAAGCAGTTCGTCTATCTTATCAAGTATCATATCTGTGTTAAATTTGCAAATTCGCGTGCAAAGGTACGAAATATTTCGTAAATTTGCACTATCTTTGCAGCAATTTTTAAAGTATGAAGAGGTTTTTGATTGGTTTTTTAGCGATGACAGGGCTGATGTTCTCCTGTACAGGGAACAAGACTGGACAGGCCGATGGGACTGCAACTGACTCTGTAGCAGACACGACTGACGTGGCTGTTGAGGATACGCTTGAGTTGTTGATCACCGAGACACCCATGCCTAGAGCTGCCGATGCGATGTTTGACGACTTCATCTTTAACTTCGCCGCTAACAAACGTCTGCAGAAAGAACGTATCATCTTCCCACTTAGAAAAACGGAGGCAGGAGAGACTAACACGATTGAGAAAGACCACTGGCAGATGGAACATTTCTTCATGCGCCAAGGGTACTATACGTTGCTCTTCAACAGCGAGCAACAGATGTCGCTGATGAAAGATACGGCTGTCAGTGAGGCGGTTGTGGAGAAGATCCAACTGAAGAAAAACCGTGTTACCAACTATCTCTTCCAGCGAATCAGAGGGGCGTGGATGTTGAAGGGTATTCTAGTGACGACTATCCCCGAGAATGCCAATGCCGACTTCCTGGCATTTTATCAGAAGTTTGTGTCTGACAGTGCTTTTCAGGTGAAGAGCCTGAATGAGACGGTGGAGTTTGTGGGACCAGATCCGGATGACGACTTTAACATGATGGAGGGGGTGATCACACCTGATACCTGGGAGGCCTTTGCACCGACTCTGCCTGGGAAAGTGTTGTATAACATCGTCTATGGCAAGCCCCAATCCTCCGGGAAGGAGAAGATATTCCTGATGAGGGGTGTGGCCAACGGGCTGGAATTGGAGTTACGCTTCAAGAAAGTTGGGGAGAAGTGGAAACTGATGAAAATGACCACGTGATACATTAAACATTAAGGATAAAACATTGAGAGACGAGCGGGATTATAGTCTGAAGGCGCATAACACATTTGGCATTGAAGCGAAATGTGAACGATTCATGGAGTTTACTTCTGTGGAGGAGGCCCAACAGGTGGCCGAGACCCTGCGAACCTCTGAACGTCCTTATATTATAATAGGTGGGGGTAGTAATCTTTTGCTCACGAAAGATTATCCTGGCATTGTCGTACGATCTGACATCTTGGGTATCCAAATTGATGATAACAGGATGACCTGCGGCAGTGGGGAGGTGTTTGACGAGATTGTCGAGGCGTCCCTGATGGCAGGCCTCTATGGACTGGAGAATCTCTCGCTGATTCCCGGGGATGTTGGAGCGAGTGCTGTGCAGAATATCGGGGCTTACGGGGTAGAGGCGAAAGACTATATTGAGATTATCGAGGCTGTGGAGATCGCAACGGGAAAGGTGGTGATCATCCAGGCCAAGGACTGTGGCTATGGCTATCGTCAGAGTAAGTTCAAGACAGAATGGAAAAACAAGTATCTCATCACCCATGTGACATACCGTCTCTCGACAGTCTTTAAGCCCCATCTGGAATATGGGAATCTGAAGAGCACATTAGGGCCTGACCCCATTGTGCCCTTCAGGCTAAGGGAGGTGATTATCGGGATCCGAAATGAGAAGTTGCCCGATCCGAAGGTGATGGGGAATGCTGGTAGTTTCTTTATGAATCCTATTGTACCCAGAGCGAAATATGAGGCATTGGCTACACGATATCCTGAGATGCCCCACTATGAGGTGGATGCTGACCGCGTGAAGATCCCTGCTGGTTGGATGATAGAACAGTGCGGTTGGAAGGGGAAATCCCTCGGTCGCGCTGGGGTACACGACAAACAGGCTCTTGTGCTTGTCAATCTTGGTGGGGCCACTGGTGATGAGATTGTGAAACTCTGTCAGGCCATCCAGAAAGACGTGAAAGAAAAATTCGGGATTGAGATCCATCCGGAGGTAAATATTGTTTGAACATTAAACATTAAAGATTAAATTGTGAAACTGACATTTTTAGGCACGGGAACATCTTGTGGGGTACCAGTGATTGGGTGCCAGTGCGAGGTGTGTCAGAGTCAAGATCCACGGGATAAGCGTTTGCGCTGTTCGGTATTGGTGGAGACTGATCAGACGCGTCTGTTGATCGACTGTGGCCCTGATTTCCGTCAGCAGATTCTGCCACAGCCCTTCAGGAAGATGGATGGCATCCTGATTACCCATAGTCATTACGATCATGTGGGAGGGATGGATGATATCCGGCCTTATTGCCAGTTTGGGGAGATCAATGTCTATGCCGATCCTATTGCGAAAAAGGGCATGCTGGAGATGTTGCCCTATTGCTTTGCAGAGAACCGTTACCCAGGTGTGCCTGCCATCGGCCTGCATGAGATCCATGCCCATGAGCCTCTGACCATCGGGGATCTGGACATTATGCCCATCGAAGTGATGCACGGTAAGTTGCCCATCTTGGGCTATAAGATTGGGCCTCTGACCTATATCACGGATATGAAAACCATTGACGAGGGAGAGTACTCCTATTTGGAAGGTACAGACGTTCTTGTGGTGAATGCCCTGCGCTTTACGAAGCCCCATCATTCCCATCAACTCATGGATGATGCTATCGCCTTTGCCCGCAAGGTTGGCGCCCGCCAGACCTACATCATTCATGTCTGTCACGATGTCGGCCTCCATGCCCAAGTGAATCAGCATTTGCCTGCTGATATCCAACTGGCCTATGATGGCCAAGTCATCTTATTATAAGACTTATTTGCGCTTTTTGCGTTTTTTGGAAGAGGAAGAGAAGCCGAAGATGGAACCGTAGTTTTTCAGGAGTTTGCGAATGAGGAAGAAGGTATCCACTGCAACGATGCCATTGCTCACCAGACCTGAAATATAATCGACCTTGGAGTTTTCATCCCGTTTAAGAAAGACCTGATGCCAGAGGTTGGTGAACTGCGTATTGTCCTGCTGAAGATCGTTGAGCAGTTCATCCTTGCGTTGGCGAATCTCTTCCAACGTGCGGTATTCTCTGACGGGTTTCTTAACGGGCAACATGAAACATTAAAAATTAAGCATTACTTGCTGAGGAGCAGGGCGGCGAGGAAATGGACGAGTGGCTTTTGGATCCACGTTTTGCGGAAGGAGAAGACCACGATAAAAAGCAGAAGATGGACGATGCCTACGATGAGGAAGGCCAGGGCTGTGCCTGTGAAGTTTGCCAACCAGTAGGCGAAGGCAAAGGCGAAGAACATCAGGACTGCGATGAGGATGAAGAAAAAGAGGATGGCCAAGGCAGTCGCTGTCAAAAGGCGTACTACCTTGTCCACCACATCGAGCTTGACATATTCCGTCTGAAGCCCAAGGTAATGTTTCAGCACCTCAATCAGTTGGGCAAACGTCTCAACGTTCTTGTCGCTGGAAAGCATCCTCAACCGTCAATTGTCAACTATTCTTCCTCTGCTGCGTCCTGGATGTCATCCACGAGATCGACGACCTCTTTGCGGCTGAGTTTGATGTTGTGTTTCTTCAGGAAGTCTTCCACAGCGTCCGTAATTTTCACACGGGTGTCCTGTCCCTTCTCTGGGGCCATCAGGATGCCCAGGGCTGCACCTGCGATGGCTCCGCCCAGGAATGCACTTAAATAACCTAAACTTTTCATAATCTCTTCGTTTTATTAGTGAATAATGAGTTTTCGTTTTGCAAATATACAAAACTTTTCCGTTGGAATGCAAAAAATCGCCAAATTTTTTGTTAAAAAGTTGTGTTTTCTTCGATTTAACAAACTTTATGTGCCTTTTTCGCTTGCTTTTGCGTGATATTTTGTAATTTCGCACCAAATTAGAGAATCAACAACTTAATTAAATAACAACAACAAATGAAAAAAACAACCCTTTTGTGCGTAGGTTTATGCGCAGCCATGGCTTTTACAAGCTGTAAGTCAAGTGAGAGTGCCTATAAGAAGGCTTACGAAAAAGCAAAGCAGTATGACACGGCTACCCAGCAGGCAACAGCCCAGACTTCTGAAGATGCCGCTGTTGTGGCTCCTGTGGAGGCAAAGCCCGCCGATGAGACACGTGTAGTTGACAACCTCGACAATGTCTCTGTTCGTCAGGAGAGTGTCTCTCTGATCAGTGGTGCTGGTCTGAAGGACTTCAGTGTGATCGTTGGTTCGTTCGGTCTGATCTCGAATGCCGAGGGCCTGCAGCAGAAGCTGAAGGCTGCTGGCTATGATGCCCAGATCGTGAAGAACGAGGATAAGAATATGTTCCGTGTGGTAGCTTCCACGTTTGCTGATAAGGCTTCCGCCGTGTCCAGCCGTGACCAGTTGCGTGAGACCTATCCTGACGCCTGGCTGCTCTACAGCGCCCAATAAGCGAACGAGTTGGCGAGGATTCTATCCATCGACTACGGACAGAAACGTACCGGACTGGCAGTCACCGATCCTTTGCAGATTATTGCAGGAGGATTGGCGACTGTCTCTACGTCAGGGCTATTTGACTGGTTGAAAGACTATCTCTCGAAGGAGTCCGTGGAGCGTATCATCATCGGTGAACCCAAGCAGACCAATGGTCAACCCAGTGAGAACTTAGCGCGGGTGCAACAGTTTGTGAACCGATGGAAGAAGGCCTTTCCGCAGGTGCCTATCGAGTATTATGATGAGCGGTTCACCTCTGTGTTAGCCCATCAGGCCATGATCGATGGGGGCCTGAAAAAGAAAGCCCGTCAGGATAAGGGACTGGTCGATGAGATCAGTGCGACGATTATCCTCGAAGATTATCTTCGAGCAAGACGTTGAACATTGAACGTTGAACATTGAACATTGAAAATTAAAGATTAAAAGTGATTCTACCTATTTATATATATGGACAGCCGGTGCTGAGGAAGGTGGCAGAGGATATTACCCCTGACTATCCCCAGTTGAAGGAACTTATCGCTGATATGTGGGAGACCCTCGCAGAGAGTGATGGTATTGGTTTGGCTGCCCCACAGATTGGTAAGGCTATCCGACTGTCGGTGATTGACTTGGATGTGCTGTCGGATGATATGCCTGAATATAAGGGCTTTAGGAACGTTTATATCAACCCCCATATCATTGAGTACGACGAGGAGCATACCGACACCTCTGAGGAGGGTTGTCTGTCGTTGCCTGCCATCCATGAGAAGGTGGTGAGGCCCACGCGTATCCATGTGACTTGGGATGATGAGCAGTTTGAGCATCATGACGAGTGGATCGAAGGTTATCTGGCTCGTGTGATGCAACATGAGTTTGATCATCTGGACGGCAAGATGTTTGTCGATCGGATTTCCCCGCTGCGCAAACAACTGATCAAGAGTAAACTCCGTGCCCTCACAGAGGGAAGATACCGTTGTGCCTACAAGACCAAACCCGTGAAAAGGTAAAAATGCGCCGCATTTTATATCTTTTGATCGTTTGGCCTCTACTGGCAAGTGCCCAGTTTAATACCGATCGTCTGGTGATGATAGGACGATCGGCTTTGTATTATGAGGATTATGTCCTCTCTATCCAGTATTTTAATCAGGCCATCAGTCAGAAGCCCTGGCTCTATGAGCCCTGGTTCTTCAGAGGTGTGGCCAAATACTACCTCGATGACTTCCGGGGGGCAGAGAACGACTGTACCGAGGCCATCGAAAGGAATCCTTATGTGGTCAGTGCCTATGAGTTGCGTGGTCTCTGTCGGATCAACCAGAAGAAGTTTTCCGAGGCTGTGCTGGACTATGACAAGGCCCTGCGCTATGATCCTGAGAACCAGAGTCTGTGGCATAACCGCATCCTCTGTCTGATCCAGGACAAGAACTATGACCGTGCCCTGGCAGAGATTGACACGATGACCACCCACTGGTCGAAATATGCCCGTGCCTACGCCATGCAGGCAGAGGTGTATCTGTTGCAACAAGACACCGTCAAAGCCGTGCAGTCGTTGGACAAGAGTCTGGAACTCGATCCATACGATGGTGGCATCTGGGCAGAAAGGGCTGTGATCAGTATGGCTGCACAGGAATGGAAGGATGGTGAAGAATACCTCACCAAAAGTATCCACCTGTTGCCCAAGCATCCCGGCAACTATATCAACCGGGCCTTGGCACGTTATAACCAAGGCAATCTGCGAGGGGCCATGGCAGACTATGACACGGCCCTCGATCTGGATCCGAATAACTTCCTTGGCCACTATAACCGAGGTCTGTTGAGGGCTCAGGTGGGTGATGACAACCGAGGTATCGAGGACTTCGACTTTGTGCTGAAACTGGAACCAGACAACCTGATGGCGCTGTTTAATCGTGCTTTGCTGTTGGAACAGACGGGTAACCTCAGGGCGGCTATCCGGGATTATTCGAAGGTGATCGAGGTGTTCCCGAATTTCTGGTTCGGACTGGAGCACAGGGCCTCTTGTTATCGTAGGTTGGGTAATACCAAACAGGCGGAGTTGGATGAGTTCCGAATCCTGAAGGCGCAGATTGACAAGCGCTATGGCAAACAGCCCAAGATGACCCAGAAACAGCGTCAGATGCGTAAGCGCAGTGATGAGGATCTGGAGAAATACAACCAACTCGTGGTGGCTGACGAACAGGAGGTGGAGCATGAGTATGCGAGCGACTACAGGGGTAGGGTACAGAACCGCAAGGCGGAGATGAACTACCTGCCGATGTATGGGCTGACCTTTGCCCAACCTTTCAGTGAGGTGAAGCGGGAAATACCCTATGAACGGAGTGTGGAGACGTTTAACCAGCATTCCGGGAGTCGGATGATCTATGTGTCGTGTGACCAGACGAAATTGGGTGAGCAGCAGATGAAGCAGACCTTCGCCTATATCGATTCCCTGAGTCATGTGATCGAGACCACGAAGACCACTGCTGGTGTGAAGCCCTATCTCCTGCTGAGGGCCGTGGCCTACTGTTCGATCCAGAATTTCGACAACGCCATTGACGATCTGAGTATCTATCTGCAGATCGACTCTACGTCATCGTTGGCCTATTGGCAGCGGGCGGTGTGTCAGGCGAAGATCAATGAGTTCAATGCCTCACAGGGCACGAATGTCGAGTTGCAGTCTGCCAATGTGTTGGGCGACCTCTCTGATGCCATCCAGTTGGATTCCCAGAATGCCTATCTCTATTATGACCGTGGGAACCTGTATGTACAGCGCAACGACTACCAGCATGCCATCGATGACTATAGCCGTGCCATTGAACTCGAGCCCAACCTCGCGGAGGCTTATTTCAACAGAGGCATCGCCCGTCTGCAGGCCAAGAAGACTGTTGAGGGTGTTGCAGACCTCAGCAAGGCGGGAGAATTAGGGCTTTACCAGGCCTATAGCGTCATCAAGAAGTATCAGTGATGATGAAAGACCTCAGACTGTTGCTCCTGCTGCTGTTGGTGATCCTCTGTGTGTCTGTCTCTGCTGATGACCTGCTGACAGGACAGGTTATTGGCACGGAAGTTTCCGTGGATTACAACACCTTTGAGAGAACCACGGAAGTCAATACCTGCAAGGATGCCTTTGACGGGGATCTCAACACTTTTTTCGCCTCGTATGACAGGAGTTATACTTGGGCTGGGCTTGATCTAGGCAGTGCCCATGTGATCACTCGTGTGGGCTGGTCGCCGCGTAATGATAGCCAGGGAGAGAAACGCGTGATCCTGGGTGTCTTTGAGGGGGCCAATAATCCGGATTTTATGGATGCCTTGCCCCTTTATCTCATCACAGAGAAAGGTCAAATCGGACGGATGGATTATGCTGATGTCAATTGCTCTAGAGGTTTTCGATATGTACGTTATATAGGTCCTTCTGATGCGCGCTGTAACATAGCGGAATTAGAGTTTTATGGTCATGAAGGGGTGGGTGATGACAGTCATCTCTATCAGATCACCAATCTCCCTACTGTCAGTATCCATACGAAAGACGGGGCTATACCTCCCGACAAGGAGCATCAGATTGTGTCGCAATTGACTATTATCTCTGATGGAGGCACCAAGTTGCTTTCAGAACCCGGTACTACCCGGGAACGCGGTAATGCGTCACGTGACTTCCCTAAGAAGCCCTATCGCATTAAGTTTGACGAGAAACAGCATGTGCTTGACGCTCCTGCCAAGGTCAGGAAATGGACGCTGATCAATAATTATGGTGACAAGACGTTGATGCGTAATCTGTTGGCCTTTGAACTGAGCCGTCGCTTGGGTATGCCCTATACGCCTTACGGGACGGCTGTTGATGTCATGTTGAATGGGGAATATAAGGGTTGTTATCAGCTTTGTGATCAGGTGCAGGTGCATAAGAACCGTGTGGAAGTGACGGAGATGACTCCAGAGGATCATGATGGATCAGCGTTGACTGGCGGCTATCTCTTTGAGGTGGATGCCTATGCAAATCAGGAGAAGTCGTGGTTCCGCTCCAATTATGGCAACCCCGTTACCATCAAATCACCAGATGAGGATTCCATCACTACTGATCAACGCAATTATATTAGGGCGCATTTCAATAAAATGGAAAAGGAGTGGGAAACCTATCTCGACAAGTCCACCTTCCTGCGACATTTCCTCGTGGGTGAACTATCGGGTAACACGGATACCTACTGGAGTGTCTTTATGTATAAGGAGCGTGACGACGATATGGTATATACGGGGCCAGTCTGGGACTTCGACATCGCTTTCGACAACGACTATCGCACCTATCCCGTGTGCAACAAGAACGATTACATCTATCGCAGTGGTGGAAGCTGTGCGGGGCACATGCAGTCGTTTACCGATAATATAATCCTCCACAATGCTGATGCGAAGGCGAGAATGCTTGATATCTGGGACAAGGCCCGTCATGCCGATCTCACTGAGGAGCGTCTGGTGGACTATATCGACCAGATGGAAGCAGAACTCGAGGCTTCCCAGACGTTGAACTTTATGCGCTGGCCCATTCTGAACAAGAAGGTGCACATGAATCCGAAGGCCTGGGGCAGTTATGCGGCAGAGGTGGAGAATGTGCGCAGGTTTATGAAAGAGCGTCTGGTATGGATGGACAAACGTCTTGGATATCATTATGTGCCCAGTGGCATCGAGGAAGTGGAGGTGGATATGAACCTTCCGTATGAGGTGTTCACGCTGTCAGGGCAGGCCTGTGGGGATAACCTGGAAGGTCTGCGTCCTGGTATCTATATCGTGAAGCAGGGTGTCAAATCCAGAAAGGTCATTGTCAAATAGGTTTTGTTCTCTAACAATCCTACCAAAGAATAGGATGTCGAAGATATTCATACGTTTTCTGCTGAATAATCTATTTGTGTTTGCTTTTCAATCTTTTTAACCTTTTATATTTGGCTGCATCGGTGATTATTTGTATCTTTGTAAACGAAACAATTTAATAGCAATTTGATGTATTATTTTAATAATTCAAGGCTTATGAAGAAATTCTTACTTTTTATGGTTCTTTTGGGAGTGTTTAATCTTCCAGTTTTTGCTGCAGACAAGTATCCTCGCAAAATTGTTATGGAGGAGGCTACGGGCACTTGGTGTGGTTGGTGTGTTCGAGGTATTGAAACTCTGAAACGGGTATCAGAAGATTACCCCAACAATTTCATTGGTATTGCCATTCACAGTAGTGATGAAATGAGAAATGCAGAGAATTATGTTTTAAGTAATATTGGTACTGTGGATGGTTACCCAGGTTGTTTTATTAACCGCAGAACTCAGGAAACTGAGACTGTCGATTATTATTATGCTAAAAATGCTGTAGAAAGGTTGAAGGATGCTGCCGATGCAAAGATAGAGGCTTCTGCCTATTTTGCGGATGCGGCAAAGACATCGGTATTAGTGAAGACCAAGACTACCTTTGGTTTTGATAATAATGCCGCTAACTATAAGATTGCTTATGTGGTGTTAGAGGATAATGTTGGTCCATATAATCAGAGAAACTCCTATTCAGGGTTGTCGTATGATAAGAGTCATTATATGTATGACTGGACGCTAAAAGAAGCGGTAGTTTCTATCAAGTTCGATGATGTGGCCAGAGGCATCTATCCCAGTGTATATGGTCAGAATGGTAGCGTGCCTTCCACGGTGAAGGCGGGAAAGGCCAATGAGTATGAGTTTACGATTACCCTGCCTACTACAATTTCTGATAAAAAAAATATCAGTATTGTGACGCTGCTTATCAATAGCGACAGTGGTGAGATTATGAATGCTGACAAGGTATCGGTGTCAACTGTTTCTGTTAAGCTCAACAATTCCAAGGTAACGATTCAGAAGGGCAAGACGGTGACGCTTAAAGCCACAGTGTCTCCCTCGTCATTCCCTGACAAGAGCGTGACTTGGAAGAGTTCAAACACGAAGGTTGCCACGGTGACGGCTGACGGCAAGGTGAAGGGCGTTGCGGCTGGTACGGCTACGATCACCTGTACCTCCGCCGTGACGGGTGCGAAGGCCACCTGCAAGGTGACCGTCGGCAGCGTCACCCTCGACAAGTCCAAGGCCGTCATCAAGAAGGGCAAGACGCTGACGCTGAAGGCCACAGTCCTGCCCACGACGGACACGAGCGTGACATGGGAGAGCTCGGACGAGAAGGTGGCCACGGTGACTAGTGGCGGCAAGGTGAAGGGCGTCAAGACAGGCACGGCCACGATCACCTGCACCTCCGTGGCTACTGGCCTGAAGGCCACCTGCCAGGTGACAATCGGCTTGGTCAACCTCAGCAAGTACGAGATGATCCTGAAGAAGGGCAAGACGGAGACGCTGACCGCCACGGTCTATCCCTCGTCACTGGAGGACAAGA
>Ga0265301_10000307_pt1 | contig 75341 bp, 60 predicted proteins | sample AusTroGonzalo_MG_2_FD_193488 | JGI IMG/M metagenome (GOLD analysis project Ga0265301, IMG submission 193488) | Bovine rumen microbial communities from tropical cattle in Woodstock, Queensland, Australia - Gonzalo_04 | ecosystem: Host-associated > Mammals > Digestive system > Stomach > Rumen ... | reverse complement strand
AAGACTCAAAAGGTATCGAGACATACGTCGATGTCGTCGAAGGCATGCAGTTCGACCGCGGTTACATATCACCTTACTTCGTGACCGACACAGAGAAAATGGAAGCTGTCTATGACAACCCATATATCCTCATCTACGACAAGAAAGTCAGCGTGATGAAAGACCTTCTCCCAGTACTCGAGAAGACATTACAGACTGGCCGCGCCTTGTTAATCATCGCCGAAGACATCGACAGTGAAGCTCTCGCAACATTGGTGGTCAACCGTCTGCGTGGCTCGTTGAAGGTCGTCGCAGTGAAGGCTCCTGGCTTCGGTGACAGACGTAAAGAGATGCTCGAAGACATCGCCATCCTCACAGGCGGCACCGTCATCAGCGAAGAAAAAGGCTATCGCCTTGAAGATGCCACTTTGGCAGAACTCGGCTCATGCGACAAGATCACTGTCACAAAAGACAACACCACTATCGTCAACGGCCACGGTGACAAAGAAAACATCCAAGGCCGCGCAGCACAGATCAAGTCACAGATCGCTACCACAACATCTGACTATGACCGCGAGAAACTCCAGGAGAGACTGGCAAAGATCGCTGGTGGCGTAGCAGTCATCCACGTCGGCGCAGCATCAGAAGTCGAGATGAAAGAAAAGAAAGACCGTGTTGAAGACGCTTTGAACGCAACACGCGCAGCTATCGAAGAAGGTATCATCCCTGGCGGTGGCGTCGGATTCATCAGAGCTATCAAGGCTTTGGAGAAGATGAAAGGCGACAACGACGATGAGACAACAGGTATCTGCATCATCAAACGCGCCCTGGAAGAACCTCTCCGTCAGATTGTTGAAAACGCAGGCCTCGAAGGCTCAGTGGTGGTCAACAAAGTGGCTATGGGCAAGGGCGACTACGGCTTCAACGCACGTACCGAGACCTACGAAAACATGCTCAAGACCGGTGTCATCGACCCAGTCAAGGTGTCAAGAGTGGCACTCGAGAATGCAGCATCAATCGCAGGTATGCTCCTTACAACAGAATGCGTCATCTCCAACCATAAAGAGGAGAACCCAGCACCGCAAATGCCTCCAATGGGCGGCGGAATGCCAGGAATGATGTAATAAATACCATCGATTAAAAAATTGTAGAGACGTGCCATGGCGCGTCTCTACTTTTTTATATCGATGATATTCCATTTTCTTTCATGAAACTTCGTATCTCCGCGGCATGCCGTCCCCTGATGATGACATGATGGTTTCCTATCGATTTATGCAATAGATACGGCTTCAGATTGACATCGAGCATAATCTGCGTGCGGCAGAAATGGTCACTGTATTGGTGTTCAACAGCTTTAGCATCTGTCACAAAATACTTGTCAAGACGGTTGCCACCCCATTTGAAGATGGTGTAGTCGGTTAGCGGCATGGCACCTTGTATGGCAACCCCCAGTCCCGACTCGAAATGCGAGCGGATGACAGTCTCGTCGCACATCGCCATCGGAATGGTGCAGTGCGCAAACATCGTGGTGTGGTTGGTGAGCTGCGACGGATTGGCCATGAAAGCCTCCTCGCCACACAGACGTTTTGCCAAAATCATGGTGAGAAGCGTCTGCATGTCGCCCTCACATCCTGCCACGATGCCTTCGTCGTTGAGAAGTGCCAGCGCCAAGCAACTCGTTGTGTTACAGACCTTTACAATGTCAAAACAACGTATCGTCATGGCATTCAGATGCTCTTCCTGACAAATTTTCTTAATCATGAGATATGTCTTGGCAGCCTCAACAATATCGGCATCATTAGGCTCCTTGACAGATTTCGCACGTTTTTTAATGTCTTCTGCCACTTTCGCTGTCTCGGACTCTGGAATATCATGAATTCCGTCTATAAGTCGTTGTAAATCAATATAAACCGATTCAACACCATAATACTCACGGAGATAGTCGTAATCGACACCCGAGGCAATCAGCCAGTCGGAAGGATAACCGAACAGACCTATACGCGTACCACGCAGCTTGCTCGAAATTGTAGGGACATCGTGGTTGTCGTTGGCACGGATGGCAGCGATAATCTCGTCGTTGGTGCCGTGGATGATATTGCCCTCGTTGCCTTGTTCCTCGAGATATGTAAGGATTTCAAGTGCAGCCGCCAACGAGTTGTTGCGACCGTCGGCTATGATAGAAATGGTCTGCTTCGATGCCGCACACCAAGTGCCTACAAAAATATTTTTAAACAAACTCTCCACGCCGCCTGTGGCAATCATCAAATAATCAGGTTTAAAACACATTGATTTCCAATCAGTTGACTCAGAAATAATGGTGATTTCGGCACCACATTCTTTGTCAAGGCGTGAAATAAGGTCGGCGTATTCTGTTTTCACAAAATCGTCGCTCTGAAACAAAGAACGAAGGACTAAAACTTTCATATTTAATGTGTTACAACAAATCTCTGTGTCTTTCCGTTGATTTTCACGAAATAAACACCGTTTTCGTAATTCGAAACGTTGATGCTCAAATCTTTATCATTTCTTGATTCAATTTCGTCAATCTTCTGTCCCATAACGTTGAAAATCTGGACATTACCAAAGTTTTCGCCGCCGATAACCAAAACTTCATTGGCCGGATTCGGATAGAGAGAGAAATTATTATCACTTAATTCACCAACTCCTTCATAATCAGTAATCACAACTGGCAGTTCATAATCTCCCAACGTAGTCATCAACCTCAACGTTCCATTCAAGATATTATCTTTTGTAATTTCTTCATAATAAACATAAACATCAAGGCTGCCATTAGGAGCTATTATCATGTCCTTAATGTCGTTCCCGTCAACATCCAGACAAACCAACGACAACTCCTCTGACTGATAGTCATTGATCCACACATCTATTTGTGACTGATTATAAATCGTAAACATTCCAGGTTCTTGAACTCCGCCTATATTAAATTCAACAACATCAGTGCTGAAAGTCAATTCGCCAGTCATAGGCTCCGTTGTTACCGTTTCTTGCACCAATTCATAAAGATTTCCGTCGGCATCAGCTGGGACTGCACAAATCACATATTCGGTAGCAGGATACAAATCTGAAAAAGTGTAAGTGACAGCCATTGTTTCATAAGAACCATATGCCTGAAGATATTCAGGAAGTTCAAGTCCTGATGCTGCCACAGCCTCACTCAACTCGTCTGGAGTTGCAACCGTATAATAATATATGGCGCATTCATCATTAGGTATGATTTCAACTGTTATTTCTGTACTCAGCACTTCATTAACAGTGATTGTCACCTCCGGGTTAGTTGTCACCGGCTGGCAGTCGTGTTGTTGGATTCCGTGGTTTTCCAAAGCTGTGATGACAGTTTGTGCATTGCTGATTGGCCACAAATCTTGAATCACGATGCTGCGGTCAGGAGCGATGAGGATAACAGTAGGATATTGGCCAATCTGATACTGTCCGCAAATGGTATTACCACCACCTGTAGTGCCAATCGTCGGATACTCAACACCATAGTTCGCAGCCCAGTTTTGACATGCCGGATCAGCATCTGAAACAGAAATTTCAACATAATAAACATCGTGCATGTTGCAGCCGAAAGCATAATACGACTCAACAATTTTCGGAGTAGCTTGCTGGCATGGACCGCATGTAGTGAAGAAGAAATCAATCAAGACATACTGCCCACCGTCGAGAATGTCAAACAAATGGACTTCTGTTCCGTGGCAGTCGGTGGCAGTGAAATCGACTGCTGTTGTTAATGGACATTGTGCAAACACATTAAAACTCAATGCGATAGCAAAGATAAAAGTAAAGATTCTTTTCATAGTAACTAATTTTATTGTTAATGTCGGAGCAAATTTACACAAAAATCTTTATAAACGATAAAAACTTTTTACTAATTTTGCATTTTGTATGGAAGAAGAAAGACCTAGGAAGCGCGACCGAATCATCAAAGGGTTTTCGAAGCTTCTGAAAGAGGACAAATTGAAGGCTGTTTCAGAATATATCGAGAATCCTGGGGAGTTTATTGCCCTTTTGAAAGGTTTTTGGTACTCCGACACCGAGAAACAGAAGCAGTTTGACGAGTTCAGCGAGAACACCATCTCCAACTTCCATATCCCTTACGGCGTGTCGCCTAACGTGGTTATCAACGGCAAGATTTACATGGTGCCAATGGTCATCGAGGAAAGCAGCGTAGTGGCAGCAGCGTCAGCAGCGGCGAAATTCTGGGGCGACCGTGGCGGATTCCATGCCGAAGTAATTGATATTCAAAAGGTTGGACAGCTACATTTCTGCTATAAAGGCGACAAAGAGACGCTCAAAAACCTCATGCCCGAGATTGAAGTCGAGCTGCGTAATTCAACCAAAGACATCACAGCCAAAATGGAGAAACGCGGTGGCGGAATCCTTGATATTCAATTGGTTGACTTCACCGACAAGATTCCAGACTACTATCAGCTGCGTGTCACATTCAACACCGGCGATGCGATGGGTGCCAACTTCATCAACTCGTGCCTTGAGACATTCGGACACACCTTACAAGACTATTTCCTCCGTCGTGGCGAAAACATCGAGATAGTGATGGCTATTTTGTCGAACTACACCCCTGATTGCCGTGTCAAAGTGTGGGTGGAGTGCCCTGTCTATGACCTCGATGGCGTCGACGAACACCTTGACGGTCAGGGATTTGCAGAGAAATTCAAAAAAGCGGTCGACATCGCGCACATCGACGAATATCGTGCCACCACACATAATAAAGGTATATACAACGGCATCGACGCAGTGGTGATTGCCACTGGCAACGACTTCCGCGCAACCGAGGCGGCTGGTCACGCCTACGCCTCGCGCAACGGACATTACGAGTCGCTCAGTTCATGCGAAATAAAAAACGGTATATTCAAGTTCTGGCTTGAAGTGCCAATCGCGCTCGGCACCATCGGCGGACTGACGAGCCTCCACCCTCTCGCAAAAGAGTCGTTGGAGCTATTGGGACATCCGTCGGCACCCGAATTGATGACGATAGCCGCCACCATGGGACTCGCTAACAACTACGCCGCCGTCAAGTCACTGACTACCAAAGGAATACAGCAAGGACACATGAAAATGCACCTTGCCAACATATTAAACCAACTCGGTGCCACCGACGAACAAAAAGCCGCGGCACTTGTACATTTTAAAGATGTCACAGTGACATACGCCGGAGTTGAAGAATTCCTCCGTAATCATTAATGAGATTTCTCGATTTCGCTGCGCTACACTCGAAATGACGATACTATGAATATATATCATGCTAACGGAAAATTGATGTTAACTGGCGAGTACCTTGTTCTTCAAGGTGCGAAAGCCCTTGCGTTGCCTTTGAAATTGGGGCAGTCGCTCGAGGTGAAGACCATCGACATACAGGAAGGCATGATACATTGGGATGCCTACACTAATAGAGGCTTCTGGTTTGCCGCCATCTTCAGCAAGTTCGGCTTCACGGTGCACGCCTCCGACGACATGGAGAAAGCCGATAATCTCTGTAAGATTTTTCAAGAGATCAAGTCATTGAATCCCAATATATTACAAGATAAAAACGACTATTTCTTCACCACGCGACTTGAGTTCGACTCACAATGGGGTCTCGGCAGCAGCTCTACTCTGATTTCGTTGCTGTCGCAATGGGCTAACGTGAATCCTTACAAGCTCCTAAACCGCACCATGGGCGGCTCGGGCTACGACATCGCCTGTGCAACAGCTTCAAAACCAATAACTTACCAGCTTATCAATAGCGAGCCTGTCGTTGAGGAGTTCAATTTCAAGCCTGCATTTTCTGAAAAATTGTATTTCGTTTATCAAGGGCATAAGCAAAGTTCAGGAAAAGAGGTGAAATCGTTTAAAGAGCGTGTAAAAACCACCGATTTTTCTAAAGAAATTGCAGAAATTTCTGAAATTACCGAAAAATTGACAAAAATTGTTTCTTTCGATGAGTTTTGCTCGCTTCTCACTCGCCACGAGGCCATCATGAGCCGAGTCTTGGAGCAGCCACCATTAAAAGCACAATATCTTGATTTCCAAGGTGTTATCAAGTCACTTGGTGCTTGGGGCGGTGACTTTTTCTTGGCAGCCACTGAGCTTCCCGAGAAAGAGGTTAGAGAGTATTTTGGCAAAAAAGGCCTTGATGTCGTGGTAAAATACGACGACATTGTCCTTTGATTTTTGTAACTTTGCTACTTGAAAATTATGCTTAAAAAATATCTCGTTTTAGTTGTATTGCTGGTTACAGCCACCATGCTGACGGCTCAAAACCTCGATGCCGAGCGTCTGCCTGACATGAATGTGCCTCGTGCCGGACACAACGTGTTTTATGCCGACGGCGAGCTGACAGTGGTAGGTGGCCACACCTCTGGTTTTGTGCTAACACCAACAGCCGAATACTTCAAAAACGGCATCTGGCAAGAGATTCCGACAGTTTATACGCACGACAACGGCATGGCGGTGGTGCTAGATGGTGGCAAACGGGTGCTCCTCGCCGGCGGCCACGATAAGAACCTCGGCATCGGACAAAGCTTCGAGCTTGAGATTTACGACCGCGAGCAACATTCGTTTGAAGGCTTCGGCACACTCGAACGAAACAGAGCTTTCGCTCAAGGCATTGAACTCGATAACGGCAATGTGCTTATTTGCGGCAACCACAAAGGCAACGACTGCTTCGAGATGTTCGACGGACAACGTTTCTGCCACTATGTCAAAGACGTAGCTGTCTGGCGCTCATCGCCATACCTTCTGCCCATTTCCAACGGCGATGTGATGGCGTTCGGCACTGTTTGGCGCGGACGTTTCGAGCCTTGCGACACCGTTGACCGTCTCAATGGCGAGCCGTTCATTGCACCACTACTAAAAGATTGGATACCAATGCTTTACGACCAAAATAACCATACCAACGAGTCGTTTATTGGCGACAAAGAAGCTGGCGATTATTCCTATCTCATAGCAGCGTGGAATCTTGACGGCGAAATAGCCTTCATCCATATCCAAGACACAGTGTTTTCGCTTTTGCCGACAACCTCACCTGTGCCGACATCTTCGGAATGGGGCAAAATACGCTATAACCGCGTCGCTGTAGCCGACCGCAATGCCCATAAAGCTTATCTCGTTGGCAACGATGCCGATGGTCGCGCTTACGTGGTGGCGGTGGAATACGACAAAAATCCAGCGCCGCTCACCTTATATTATACCAAACCCCTGCAAGATTTTGGCGATGCCACGCCAGTGCTCACCTCCGACGGCGACCTCATCGTTACAGGAGGCATCATCGATGATAACTTCACGCCATTAGCCTCGGTGTGGCTGCTGCATACTGGCACCAAAAAAGCATTATCGGAAACAAACACTTCTTCAGCTTGGATGTGGATTCTCGGCAGCTTGGCGTTCATCGTGATAGTTTTGGTGATTGCAAGACGAATTCATAAACCGACGAAACCTGCTTCACAACCTGATGCCGCTTCAAAAGAAATGATGGCTCGCATCACAAAGCTCCTAGAAACAAAGCAGCTTTATCTGAATAAAGACTTGAAGGTTTCCGATCTGGCAGAAGCTCTGGGGACAAACAAAAATGCAGTTTCGGCATGCATCAACGAAAACGGCTACTCGTTCAGCCAGCTTGTGAACGACTACCGTCTAGAACATGCAAAGAAACTTCTAATCCAATCAACCGACATGAAGATTGCCACTGTTGCACTGGAATCTGGATTCGCCACCGAAAGGTCGTTCTTCCGAGCTTTCAAAGCATCCACTGGCACCACCCCCAAGGAATGGGTGACAATTTACAAAAAAGACTGACAAATTGCAAAATGTCAGTCTTTTTTTTGTGTTTGATAACGCTTGTTTCATCGCTTTAGGCTACCTTTGCATACCTTATTATATTGTATAATCATCTTATTAACAAATTTTTCAATTATGAAAACAAGAAAACTATTATTTTGGCTTATTGTGCCATTTTTGGCATTTGTTATTTACAGCTGTAGCGAGTCTGGTGGAGGTGGTGGCTCTGCCGCATGGACACCTTCAGTATCGGTTGATCAAGTATCTTTCGACAACGGTGGATCCAGTCAGATTGTTACAATAAACCTCGGAAGTTATAAATTCTACGGTGCATTTGTCGATGAAATAGTGGACTGGTGTTCTGTCGAAATCTTGAGAGCGCAAGGCAAGGTGAAAATCACCACAACACCTAACACAGGTAGCATAGCGCGTGAATGCCATGTCCAAATCTGGATGTCCAACACCGACGACCCTTACGACGAAGATGGAGAATGGTTCACCGTCCTTGTTCAGCAGAGTGCTACTGGCGGCGGTGGTGGCGGTGGAGGTACCACCGAGAAATGGGTTGACCTCGGTCTGCCAAGTGGTATCTTATGGGCTTCTTACAACGTTGGAGGCAGCAGACCTGAAGACTACGGCGACTATTTTGCTTGGGGCGAGACTACATCTAAAGCGGCATTCACATGGTCCACATACGAACATGCAGCATGGGGTGAAGACATCTACGGTCGGGAAGGTTATTATCTGATCAAATACTGCTCTCGTCAATCGGAGGGTTTGGAGGGCTTCACCGACAACCTCACAGAACTCCAGACTGAAGATGACGCCGCAAGAGTAAACTGGGGAAGCGGAGCAAGAGTTCCATCAAAAGCGGAATGGCAAGAGCTGAAAGATCACACAACACACAATTACGCCGAAATCAATGGAATAAGTGGCAGACGTTTCACAGGCTCTAACGGAAAAAGCATTTTCATTCCTTTTGCCGGTTATATTAATAATCAGTCAATGAATGATGACAGCTTCTATGGTTATTATTGGTCAAATGCACTCTATACAAACGCGCCTAATTATGCATGGGTTTTCGTTTGCGGAGAAGGAGGCTGTAATATTGCCAGCCAGCAAACACGCATATTAGGTGCCTCTGTACGTGCAGTTCGTTCTGGAAAATAAATAACAAAATTTATAAGAATCATGAAAACAAGAAAACTATTATTTTGGCTTATTGTGCCGTTTTTGGCATTTGCATTAGCCAGCTGCGACAAGAGCAGTAGTTCATCGTCAGGCGGTGGCGCTGCGGTAACACCTTCAGTATCGGTTGAAGAAGTCTCATTTGACAATGATGCTTCCAGTCAGATTGTTACAATAAACCTCGGAAAATACAAATTCTACGGTGCTATCGTCGATGATGCAGGCACAGGCTGGTGCACTGTCGAAATCCTCAGAGCGCAAGGCAAGGTTAGAATCAACACGACACCTAACACTGGCACTACAGCTCGTGAATGCAACGTTGGAATATGGGTAGCCAACACCAACGACCCTGACGACGAAAATGGAGAATGGTTCACAGTCTCTGTCAGACAGGAAGCTGTCGGCGGAGGTGGCGGAGGCTCCACCCCATCGGTGACACCTAATAATCTCACTTTCAGTTATGACGCTTCTTCACAGATTGTGACAATTAACAAAGGAGAATACAGCCATTATGGAGCCTCTTTAGGCGATGGAACACATGGCTGGTGCTATGTCGATGTGCTTGAAAACAATCAAGTTGAAATCAGAGTGTCAATCAACAGCAACACCACACCACGCCAAGGCACTATCAACTGCTGGGTAGCGGATTCACAATATCCATCGGATGATGAAAAAGTGATTTTGCCTGTAACGGTGACACAGAATGTTTGTGATTTACAGGTAGCTGAGGCAACATGGCTGAGATTCAATTTCGAGATGGAAGCCGACAGAACCTGCACATGGTCATACGACGGCGGCGGTCAGTTTACAGTTTCTGAAATGAAATACATTTGGTTCAGAGAATTCCAAGACATGCACGTCACACAGTCAAACGACACTGTCACATTCTGGGGATCAGCCGCAACAGAAGGCCCAAACGGCGACATTTATTACTATAACAACCGTTATGTATGGTTTATGATTACAGGCTTTAGCTTACCTTACGACCACTGCGAACTGTGTTTGGTTAACTACGATTACAACGGTATGGGACATAACCCCGACCCTAATGGAAATTGGCAAACCGACACCATTTATGCACATGTCAGAATGCAGCACATCCCACTTTATAGCTACGATCTTCATCTTAATCCTAGCAGCAAAACTGGCGAGTTACACTTCTATTATTCAGGAACAGATATGGATGTGCTTGAGGGACATTACAACAGTTATGCACGCACCAAAGACAACAATTTCCAGGAAGAGGATTATGTATGGATTGGCCGCGACAGGGATGAAGGCGAAGTGGAAGTGCATTTCAATTTGAGGTAATCCCCCACGATATAATGCTAACGCACCCCGGTCGGACAAAACCTACTGGGGTGTTTTTTATAAAAAAGACTAATTTTTTCTCCAAAAAGATACTCTCATTATCAAAAATATTTTGTATAATTGCAGATTGTAATTTTTGGAATGATATTTTTGATGAAAATTTGGAAATATATCATAAGTCTTTCATTCTTAATGTGTTTGCTTTTCGGAACGCAGGATATTGCATTTGCTGAAAGCGAGACTAAAGAGGAATTCAAGGCGGGCGAGGTCATCATTGAGCATATCCTCGACTCGTACGAATGGCATATTTGCACCTGGAAAGGCCACCATATTGGCTTTTATCTGCCTTGCATAGTCTTCAACGAGGGCAAATGCTACACTTTTTCATCAAAAGTTTTCCATGAAAATGAGGTATATAAAACGGTGAACAAGACCAACTCCGAAGAGCTGGTTTTCGCCATCCCGCACGAAGGCAATTATAAAGGTAAGATAGTGATAGTCAATGCCGACGGCACACAGAAACGTCCGTTCGATATCTCAATCACAAAGAATGTGCTGGCGCTGTTCATCTCCTGCACCTTGATAATCATTTTGTTCTATCTCGTCACAAAAGCATATAAAGAACGTGGCGAACGTGAGCCGAAAGGCCTGCAGTCGCTGTTTGAGTGGCTCATTGTGTATGTCCGCGACGACATTGCTCGTAAGGCCATCAACGAGAAGAGCGTCGATAAGTATCTCCCCTACCTCGTGACGGTGTTTTTCTTCATCTTCATCAACAATCTGTTGGGACTGATACCGATATTCCCGTTTGGAGCCAACATCACGGGAAACATAGCGGTTACAGCTGTTTTGGCGCTTTTCACCTTCTTCATCACGAACCTTCTCGGAAACAAGGAATATTACAAAGACATCTTCAACACGCCGGGTGTGCCGTGGTTTTTGAAGTTCCCGCTGCCTCTCATGCCAATCATCGAGACGGTGGGCTGCTTCACCAAGCCTTTCGTGCTTGCGATACGTCTGTTTGCCAACATCACTGCAGGACATATCGTGGTGCTAGGTTTCATCAGCAGCATCTTCATCGTGGCACAGATCAGCGTGGCAGGAGGCGTCGGAATGTCAGTGTTCTCGCTGATTTTGGCAATTTTCGTCGATGTCATCGAGATTTTGGTGGCATACATCCAGGCATACGTTTTCACGTTGCTGTCGGCATTGTATTTCGGGATGGCGTCAAAAGAACATCATCATTAGGGTGTAGAGATGGATGAAAATCCGTCTAAAAAATGAAAAAATAACGTTTAATTAAATAAATTAAATTATGTCATTATTAGTTATGTTACAGGAAGTGGCGAAAGCGGCAGTGGATATGGCACCTATCGCAAAGTTGGGTGCTGCATTGGCTGCAAGTATCGCCGTTATCGGTGCGGCAATGGGTATCAGCAAAATCGGCAGCAGCGCATTGGAGTCAATGGCTCGCCAGCCAGAAGCAGCTGGTAACATCCAGACAAGCATGATTTTGGCAGCAGCATTCGTGGAAGGTGTTTCACTTTTCGCAGTGGTCGTCTGCTTGTTGGTCGCAGTCGCTTAACAAACAAAGGGATTGGGTTGTAACGGTTGGTTGCAACCCTACCCCATCATTAAAATTTTTAATTATGGAATTGATAAGTCCTGATTTCGGGTTTATATTTTGGATGACGCTGGCATTCGGCATCGTGTTCTTCTTCATTGCCAAATTCGCCTTCCCAGTCATCGGTAAGACATTGAAAAACCGCGAGCAGAAGATTGCCGAGTCGCTTGAGCAGGCCGAGCGTATCCACGAAGAGATGCAGCATATCCAAGCCAAAAACGAGGAACTGCTGAATAAAGCCAAGGAAGAACGCGAAGAGATGCTCAACGAGGCACGCCTCTCACGTGATAAAATCATCGAAGAAGCAAAATCGAAGGCAAAAGAGGAGACAAACCGTCTCGTGGAATCGGCAAAGGAAACGATTGAAAACGAACGCAAAGCCGCGATGACCGACATCAAAAACGAAATCGCAAACATCTCGATAAAAGTCGCAGAAAAGATTCTCGAAAGAGAGCTTTCCTCCGACGAGGCACAACTGAATTATATTAACGAAATTATCAAAGAAGCTGACAATCAGTAAGATAGTATGAAAAATGTTGTATTGACACGCCGCTATGCGAGGGCATTCTTCGAGTACGCCGTCCGAAACGAGATGACGGAGCAGGGACTTGCCGACCTCGAGATAATCACCGCGACGCTCAAAGACCACCGCGAATTGCGCATCATACTGTCGCAGCCTTTCCTGTCGAAGGACAAAAAAGAAGCCATCATCAGCAGGATTTTCGAAGGCAATATTTCTGATAAGACATTGAGCTTCATAAAGTTAATACTCGACAAGAATCGTCATGAGATAATTCCTGACATCATTGTTCCGTATCGTGAGATTTATCAAGAATATAAGAATATCGCCGAAGTGACCATCACGACGGCAGTGAAGATAGACGAGCCTACACAACAGAAGCTCCTCTATTTCGTGAAAGACAAAATAAATGGCAACGTCCAGATTATCAATAAGATAGACAAAAACATCATCGGTGGATTTATCATCTATTACCATGATTATCAATACGATAGAAGCATCAGAAATGAGCTTAAGAGTCTGCAGTCTATCTTCAATGAGAATCTGTATGTGAAAGGATTTTAGAAAATTTTTGAGTTATGACAAAGATAAAACCCGCTGAGGTTTCAGCGATTTTGCTTGACGAGCTGACGAACTTCGAAAACGAGGCGTCGCTTGACGTGAAAGGCACTGTTCTCAATGTCGGTGACGGCGTGGCGCGTGTTTATGGCATGCGTGACGTGGAGTGCAACGAGCTTGTGGAGTTTGAAAAGACTGGCGCCATGGGCATCGCGCTCAACCTCGAGGAAGACAACGTCGGCGTGGTGATTCTCGACAAGGCCGATATCAACGAGGGCGACACCGTGATATGCACACACCGCATCGCCTCGATAAACGTCGGCGAAGGCATGCTCGGACGTGTCGTCAACACCCTCGGACAGCCTATCGACGGCAAGGGCGAGATCAAAGGCGAGACAGTGGAGATGCCTATCGACCGCAAGGCACCAGGCGTCATCTACCGCAAACCCGTCGATGAGCCACTGCAAACCGGCATCAAGGCCATCGACGCCATGATACCGATTGGTCGCGGACAGCGTGAGCTTATCATCGGCGACCGCCAGACAGGCAAGACATCAATCGCTATCGACACCATCATCAACCAGAAAGAGTTTTACGACAAGGGCGAGCCTGTTTATTGCATCTACGTGGCAATAGGCCAGAAAGGCTCCACCGTCGCCAATATAGTGCAAACCCTTGAAGACCATGGTGCTATGGCATATACCATTGTGGTTGCCGCCACAGCATCCGACGCCGCTGCAATGCAGTATTATGCACCATTTGCAGGCGCCGCCATCGGCGAGTATTTCCGTGACACGGGTCGTGCCGCACTCATCGTTTATGATGATTTGTCGAAACAGGCCGTGGCATACCGCGAGGTCTCGTTGCTGCTCCGCCGCCCACCAGGACGTGAAGCATACCCTGGTGACGTGTTCTACCTGCACTCAAGACTTCTCGAGAGAGCGGCGAAAATCATCAACAACGACGAAATTGCAGCGAAGATGAACGACCTCCCTGCGAGCCTAAAAGACAAAGTGAAAGGCGGCGGATCACTGACAGCACTACCAATCATCGAGACACAGGCTGGCGACGTGTCGGCATACATCCCAACCAACGTCATCTCCATCACCGACGGACAGATATTTTTGGAGACAAACCTCTTCAACGCTGGTATCCGTCCCGCCATCAACGTGGGTATCTCGGTGTCACGTGTCGGCGGCAAGGCGCAAATCAAGTCGATGAAGAAAGTGGCAGGAACCCTGAAACTCGACCAGGCACAGTTCCGCGAACTCGAGGCGTTCTCGAAATTCGGCTCTGACCTCGACGCAGCTACACAAGCGGTGCTCGAAAAAGGCCGTCGCAACGTGCAGATACTGATTCAGCCACAGTCATCACCATTGAGAGTGGAAGAAGAAGTGGCTATCATCTACTGCGGCGTCAACAACCTCCTGAAAAAGATCCAGCCGAAACAGGTGGCAGAGTTCCAGAAACGCTACCTGCACCTGCTCAACAGCATGCATAAAGACACTATGAACGCTCTTCGCACCGGCAACTACGGCGACAACGAACGTGCCGTCTTGAATAAAGCAGCTGAGGATACAATCAAAGCAATGACCAAGAAAGACTGATAAATCATGGCAAATCTCAAGGAAGTCAGGACACGAATCAACTCGGTAAACTCGACGATGCAGATCACCTCGGCGATGAAGATGGTGTCGGCATCGAAGCTCCGCAAGTCGCAATCGACAATTGTGACACTACGTCCATATGCTTCCAAACTTCAAGAGATAATGCAGCATCTTTCGACAGCACTAAAGAACTCAGCAGGAGGCGTCTATGCAAAAATCCATAAGGAGAATCCCGAAGACGAGAAGATCCTACTCATTCCGGTGGCCTCAAACAAAGGACTTTGTGGAGTGTTCAACGTCACCGTTTTACGCGAAACTCTCAGAGTTTTGAACGAAGACTTCAAGGTGCAATACGATAAAGGCAACGTCGATGTCCTCTGCATCAGCAGAAAGATTGAGGAGACGCTGCTATTCAAGAAATATCGTGTCGCTGGGAACGAAAACGAGCTTCTCGACAACCTGTCATACAACAACACCATCGCATTCGCCGAAAGGCTGATGAAAGAGTTTGCCGAGGAGAAATACGACCGTATAGTGTTCATTTACAATCAGTTCAAGAGTGCTGGCACACATATCCTGGTCAAAGAACAGTTCTTACCTATCGTAAGTGAAAATCCTACTGACGAGGATAACCCTGTTGAAGAGACAGAATACATCTTCCAGCCTTCGAAAGACGAGATTCTCAACACGTTGACACCCAATACGTTAAAACTGCAAGTATATAAGATTTTGCTCGACAGCTTCACTTCGGAGCACGGTGCCCGCATGGTCGCTATGACAAAGGCCACCGACAACGCAGGCGAACTGCTGAAAGAGCTTAACCTGTCGTACAACAAAGCCCGCCAAGGTGCAATCACCAACGAGATTATTGAGATTGTGAGCGGTGCTAACGCATTGTAATTCAAGACTTTAAAAACATGGAAAGCAAGATTTCGGTTTGTCACCTCACGCTTCTTCATAAGCTCGATGACGCGCGAGTGTTTTACAAAGAATGTCGAAGTCTTGCAAAAAATGGTTTTGATGTTACGTTAGTCGGTTTCGAAAGCACTGATTATCAGATAGTTAAAGATGGCGTTAAAGTCATTTCGATAAATATCCCTACAAAAAACCGCATAGAAGTAATCAGGAAAAGAGGCAAGGTGGCTTATCGTAAAGCATTGGATATCAATGCGGATATTTATCATATCCATGAGCCGGAACTGCTTTCGGTGGCACGAAAACTTAAACGGAGAGGCAAAAAAGTAATTTTCGACAGCCATGAATTTTACTGTTGGCAACTTTACTATGGCGTGCATAAACCGAAGATTATCAATGTTCCGCCAGCGTTTATGCGCCTTTACGCAAGGTTTTACATGCGCCGCGAGGCGCGTATCTGCCGCAAATTAGATGCCGTGATAGCAGTTTGTACCTTCCAAGGCAAGAATTATTTCGAGAGGCGCGCCTCGCGGACGGTTTATATCCGTAACACCCCAGTTATCAATAACGAGATTAGCCAACAAGATACAAATAATTGTGATTCAATAGCTTACATCGGCGGATTGACTTACGAAAGAGGTGTCACACATCTCATAAAAGCGTGCCACAAAGCCAATATGAAGCTGATTTTGGCGGGCAATTTCATCAAAAAAGGCTATAAAGAAGAGCTTATGGCGATGCCTGAATGGGAGTGTGTCGATTATCGCGGATTCCTCAACCGCCAAGGCATGGACGAGGTGATGCGACAGTCATGCATCGGCATCTCCAACATTCTTAACCTGGGCCAATACAACAGCATCGACACCTTCCCCACCAAGGTACTCGACTACATGATGATGGGACTGCCTGTCATCATCTCCGACACCGATTTTCATAAGAAAATGAACGAAAAATACCATTTTGGACTCTGCGTTGACCCTGCAGATGTTGACAAGATGGCAGAAGCTATTACATTTTTACGCCAAAACCCGGAAAAAGCCAAGGAATTCGGCGAAAACGGCCGTAAAATGATAATGGAAGACTGGAATTGGAACGTTGACGAGCAGAGGCTTATCGAGTTATATCGTTCAATAATCTGACATAATCCTTGGTCAGATTCCGTCTGGAATATTTGGCAACCTCATCTTTTTCAATTGTAATTGATTGATTATCTTTGCTTTTATTAAAATACTCAAGGATAATCTCCTTCATTTTTGCCTTGTCGTCATAATCGGCTGCGGCACCGCAACGAGTCTCTGAAAGCACCTTTGCTGCATCGCCGCCTTCAGGCCCGACAGCCAAAATCGGTCGGCCAGATGCCAGATATTCAAACAACTTACCTGTCAAAATGCATTCAGCTTTTTTTGCTCTAGGAATCAAAAGCAATAACAAGTCCGATTTACGCTGATACTCAAGCACTTGCAAATGCTGCATATACTCAACATTGGTCACCTTGTCGCTTAGTCCTTTCTTTGATACATAATCTTTAACCGAAGCATCAATATGACCTATCAAATTGATTTTCAGCACTTTATCGAATTCAGAGTTTTCTTCACACAGCTCTTTGAATGCATCCCAGATAACAAATGATTCGTTTGGGAGCAAGACACCTGTGTACGAAACAGTAAAATGCTCATTATCAATTGTTTTCAAGGTCTCACACAGACATTCCTCATCGTATCCATTAGTGATTACTTCCACATTTTTTGCGCCAAGTGCCTCAAAGTCTTTTGCCTCGTGCCAGCTGACGGCAACAACCTTATCAGCTTCCGTAATCACCTGATTTTCAAGCTTTTTGTGCTTCTTGATGCTGCATCTTGTAAGTTTCAATGAGTCAAAATAAAACACCTCAGTCCAAGGGTCACGGAAATCGGCTACCCACGGAATATTAAATTTTGCATGTAACGCTTTGGCAATCAGATGCATAGAATGTGGTGGACCCGTTGATATGATGGCATCAACCGGATGCTCTTTCAAATATTTTGACAAATATCTTACCGAAGGTCTTATCCACCAGCAACGTGCGTCAGGGATGAACAAATTGCCTCGCAACCAAACACTTAAGCTTTCTTTCCATCCGGTTTTTTGCACTCTTTCGTTGATGAAACCGGCCTTCACCTTCTCCCCTTTTTTAATTCCAAGGAATTTTTTATAAAAAGTGTAAGGCTCGACGATTGGTCGTCTGATAATCTCAGCCTCAGGTGTCACATCCTTCTCCAACGACTTGTCTTCGACAGGATATTCGGCATCTTCGGCCGTGTAAATCACTGGCTGCCAGCCGTTTTCGGGCAAATACTTCGACATCTTCAGCCAGCGCTGAACGCCCGAACCTCCCGACGGCGGCCAATAATAGGTTATTATCAGAACACGTTTCATTTCTTGAATGAAATATAGCAAACATAAACCAGACCGATCAAAATCAGCAATGACGTAATGAGCTGAACAGTGTTTCCTATGCGCCAAATGCTTGGTTCATAACGCATTACAATTTCATGTTGACCTGCAGGAATTACAGCGGCACGCAAAACATAATCGGCACGCAACAACGGACTCTCAATGCCATCAATCCACATTGTCCAGCCTTTTTTAGTCCATATCTCTGAAAACACAACCATCTCGTCTTTCGAAGAATCAAAAGCATATGTCAACTGATTAGGCTGATAATCAACAAGTTCGATGACACCTTCGGCTGGCGAAGCACTGAAATCACCAACAACATTTCTAAACTCATAGTTTATGATAGCCTCATCAAGCACATCTGTGTCGGCAATGGCGTCAATCTCTTCATTAGGTGTTGTCACCCATTTGATTTTTGAAACTATCCATGCGTTTCCATAGGCTTCAGGATTTACTGAAACCTTCTTCCCGTTATCATTTTGATATATTATATACTTGGTATTCAACATGTTAAGAACCTTGAAATAGTTCAAATCACGTTTGCTCAGGTAATGATCTATGATATCCTGATAACGGCGAAGCTTTGCACCATGATAACCGCCCACCGACTTGTGGAAATACGAGGTGCTGGCGTCATTGAAAGTGCTTGTGGCAAGGTTAATCACGCGATAATCAAGGGTTTCGTCTCGCAAAATCTGCTTATCAACATCATCCATCACAAAGGGCTTGTCGGCTTTTCGTTTGTCAATAAAGTTGCTTTTATTGAGATAGCGCTGGTCAACAGCATACATGTCGATGACCACAAACAAAGCTGTAAGAGCCATAGCAAGATTATACATCTTGCCACTGAAATTCTGGCGTTTTACAGTGAAAAATATGATGATTGCAGGAATTAATATAAACAAGAAGCTGCGTAGTGCATCGGCACGGAATATATCGGCGCGGACTTTTTCGAGTTCGTTGGCGAAAGTAATGTAAAGAGCGCCGTCCTTTCCTGCCTGTAATTGCTTGAACTGAATTGCCTCATCACTGCTCAGGAAGCTGAAAAACGTCTGCGGCGCAAGAGCAAACAAGAGGCAGAGGCCACCTGTCAGGCCGAATGAAATCCAGAAATAACGCATGTTTTCCTTAAGATTCTCTGGATGTTTGAAGAATTCCGCCAAAGCGAGGAAAGCGAGCAACGGCATACATACCTCCGCTATCACCAGCGTCATCGAGACGGAACGGAATTTGTTGTAACCTGGAATATAATCGAGGAAGAAATCGGTGAAACCCATGAAATTCTTGCCCCAGCTGAGCAAAATAGAGAGCATGGTAGCAGCGAGAAGCACCCATTTGTACTTGCCTTTCACGATGAAAAGTCCCAAAACGAACAGAAAACACACGAGGGCACCGACATAGACAGGGCCGCTGGTAAACGGCTGGTCGCCCCAATAGGCGTTCTGCTGTGCTATCGTCGAGCGGAAACGCGGGTCGCAATCTTTAAGATGTGAGTTGCCGTTTCCAATATATCCCGACTCGCCGCCTTTGGCATTCGGAATCATCAGGCTCCAAGTCTCTCCAATGCCATAGCTCCACTGCGTAACATAGTCTCTATCAAGGCCTTTTGTCTGATTCTCCACATTTTTCGTCAGCACTGGTTTTCCGCGCAAGGTCTCTTTTCCGAACTCATAGTTTGCGTAAAGCGTTGTTGTTGAAGTCATTATGGCGATGATGGCTACACCAACCAGTATTCCGCTTGCCTTCAAGAAGTGCAAATACTTCTTTTCTCTAATCATTTCAACGATTTCGGCAATGACGATGCACACTGCTATGAGCAACAGATAATATGTTATCTGAAGGTGTCCGGCACGTATCTCAAGTGCCAGCGCAATGGCTGTCAGCACCGCTCCCCAGAGGTATTTCCCCTTGTAAGTCAATAAGATACCAGCTATGACAGGAGCCATATAAGCCATAGCCATAGCTTTCGAGTTATGTCCAGCACCAATCACAATGAACATATACGATGAGAAGCCGTACGCCAATGCCCCAAGGAAGCTTATCCAAAGCTTACAGTCGAGTACCAGAAGCAGTATAAAAAAGCCCAACATGCTGATAAACACTGCCCCTATCGGGTGCGGAAAACCCAACGCCAGCGTCCTGTTGACGTACGTCATGAGGTTGCTGTCCTGCGACACACTGATATTCCATGCTGGCATTCCGCCAAACATCGAGTTGGTCCAAAGGCTCTGCTCGCCAGTCTTTGCTTTAAAATCAGTGATTTCCTGAGCCATGCCACGATACATTTCGATATCGTGCTGTTTCAGGCGTTTGCCCTGCGTTATCGGAGAGAAATAAATCAAAGTGATAATTGCAAATGCAATTATGCAAAATGCAATTCCTAACGATTGTTTATATTTTTCAAAAAAAGCGGCCATATCAATAAATTACTTTAACAAATTGATTATCAATATTTAACAAATATATTTTATTTCCTTTTTCAATATTTTTCATCATCCCGTCGAGCGAAATCTTATGTTTCCCGGCTTCAAACGTGCCACATTCTTCATGATAAACCTCTTTGCCGTCAAGCGATATAAGCCGTAAAACCACATTTGTTTTTCTAGTCAAATTTATTTGACAGAAAGCATTGTCGTTCAATGGGTTAGGATATACCAAAAGGTCATTGTTTCCGACGAAATTCTCATTCACGCCGATATTGTTCCACTCGTAGCATCCCCTATCGATTCGGTTTTGGAAAATTCTAGGCCCGCCTGCCAAATCGGTATCCGGAAGGAACATTCCCGATGTATCTTCAACGCCTGTATTGATGCACGGACTGTTGGGCGTCAGGCGATAATCGCGATGAGTCTCGTCAACAAACAAAGGATCGAGCTTTGTCATATCCACCCAGCGGTCATCGGTTATTGGCGGGTAACAGTTTATTGTATCGAGTCCATATTGAACCACTCCGTTATAAAATGTCGGATAACAGTCGGAACCCCAAAGCCAGATTTGCGATCCCAGATAGTATTCAACAGTATCTTTCTCAATCGTATAAACAGCATGGTTTCCCCAGACAATACAGTTTTTAAGCGTTGGAGACGCATCAAAGGCCATCTGCATTCCTGCACCTCCGCCACCACCGCAATAGTTATTGACGATAGTCAAATTATTAAGCTCGGGATCGGATGTCGCCATCGCTAGACCTCCACCATAATGAATCACCGAGTTGTTGTAAGCCAGCATGTTAGAGACTTTCACGGTATATTCTTTGCAACGTTGAATGCCCAAACCTCCAGCATTTACTGTGCTATTATTGTAAAAAATTGCATTATTGAGTTCTAAATTACAACTATCAACATTCATGCCTCCGCCATAACCATCATTGCTGAAATTGTCGTGAAACACCATATCATGCATATGAATGTCACTTTTCAGGAACTGATAACCGGTACCCCAGCTATAACTTCCTTCAAAACCTGTTGTAAAATTGTCATAAACCTCACAGCCGTGGATGTCAAAGACCGAATTTTCTGCAAAAAGAGCACCACCTTTACGTCGGGCAGTGTTATGATGGAATGTGCAATGAGAAATCTCAACATCATTGGTATTATAAATGCGCATCACTCCGCCATCACTGTTAAGTTCTGTCTTTCCGTAAGAAAAATCGCAATAACTAAGCTTCACATTATCTGATTTTTGGCAAAAGATACCTCTCCAAGCACCAGCTTGGGCATTTTCATAATCGGAATAACCAGTTGTGTCAGCCACAGTGAACGTAATTCTTGAGTCATCTTCACCAATGGCATACAAACTTCCCAACACCAAAATCTCAAAATAGCCGTCAGCGATGACCGATGTTCCGGGATTTATTACCAGTGTCTCCCCTTTAGGAACCATAACATCATCGATAATATGAATCTCGCCATCCCACGTACCACTCTGACTACCATACACTTGCGTTGTCTGGGCATTCACCGATACACTACAAAGCAACAATAATAATAACAATAGATTTTTCATGATAAAGTCCTTAATTAATAATGTGTCAAAGATACTAATTTTTCAAATAGGTGGAATTATGTTTTTTATTATTTTTGCATCATGAAAAAAATTGCGACAAATATAGCGATGTTGATAACGGCGATTCTTCTGATTCGCTGTGCGAATGTGGTGACTCCCAGCGGCGGACCGAAAGACACCCAACAGCCTGTAGTGCTTGAGTCAACACCCGAAAACAACTCAAAAAACTTCAAAGGCAAGTCGATTCATATCACTTTCGACGAGTTTGTGACCCTCAACAACCCATCGAACAATGTGCTTATTTCGCCTCCAATGGTGAAAAAACCAACTTATCGACTAAGCGGTAAAACATTGGTTATCAGGTTTGAAGAACCTTTAAGACCCAACACAACCTACTCTATCAACTTCGGTAACGCGATAAAAGATTTGCACGAAGGCAATATCTTCAACGGATACGTATTCAATTTTTCGACTGGAGAAAGCATCGACTCGCTTTCATTACAAGGAAAAGTGATATCTGCATCAGAACTAACCCCAAAAGAAGGCTTCTTCGTCGGATTGTATTCCGATGATAATGATACACTTACACTCGACTCACTGCCTTATCTTGTCAAACCGAATTATATCACTACTACCGACAAAAAGGGCGCTTTCGAGTTCCATGGACTCGCCGACAAAGAATATCTTATCTTCGCTTTGAATGACAACAATTCCAATCTGATTTTCGACCTTCCAAACGAGGAGATAGCGTTTTATCCCGAGATGGTCAGACCATATTATATTGAACCTCAGATAGTTATAGAAACCAAAACAACCGACACATTAGTTCTTGATTCTATCGCCAACGATTCCGTTTCACACGAAATAATCCTCGACACCATTTCAAAAATCGACAGTGTTTTGGAGATAAAGAAGCTTGAATATCCGAATTTTGAAGTGTTTTCGTTCATTCAAGAAGACTCTATCCAGAAAATCTTCAAAAAAGAGCTTGTTGAAGAAGGTTTGTTGCGCTTCATATTCCGCTATCCAGCTGATAATGTAAGTATTACAGCTATTGAAGAGCTTCCCGACACCTTTAATATCCCGCCTGTTTATTCAACAAGAAAAGATACTGTATTGTGGTACCATACGCCATACAAAGACAGCCTGTTGATTAGCATCATTGATGGCGTAAACATCAGTGATACAACACGTTACAGCTTAAAACCGCGCACTTCAATGTCGAAACGCAAACGTAAACAGGAAGAAAACAGCGTGAAACGCCTCTCGGTGAAAAACAACATTAAAGGCAACAAACTCAAGCCCGAGCAGCCGCTCATACTCACGTTCAACGACCCGATAGTGAGAATCAACCAACCTGATTCGCTGTTTTTCATTGAAAACAAAGACACGATTTATCGTAACCTCACATTTGAAAAAGTCGATGACTATGGTTTTAAATATCAGATAATCAAAGACATAAATCCTGACATCAAATATCAGCTCGTCATCCCCGACTCTGTGTTTTTCGGCATACGAAATATGACCAACGACAGCATCAGGCTGAGTTTCAGCGTCCAGGAAGAGTCGGCGCTAGGCAACATATTTTTAACTGTAGTGGTGCCAGACGACGTCCCACAAATCATTCTCGAGTTGACCACAGAGCAAGGCAAAGTCGTTGAGCGACGCATACTTACACACACCGACGAGGTAGCTTTTTGGTATATTGACCCAGGAAAATATAAACTTAAGGCCATTCTCGACCTCGATGCCAACGGTGTCTGGAGTCCTGGCAATTTCAACAAACGGCTTCAACCCGAAAAGATAATCTTTTACAAAGGCACCCTCGAAGTGCGCGCCAACTGGGACATCGACCTCGACGAGCCGTGGATAATTGAAAAATAATTGAAAATGAATCCGTTATATCCTGTTATTAAGCTGCGTGAAGGCAAAGACGACGCTGTAAAACGCTTCCATCCATGGATTTTCTCTGGTGCTATCGCCAAGGCTGCACCAAATCTGCAAGCCGGTGATATTGTGACAGTTACAAACTCCAAAGACGAAATCCTCGGCACAGGTTTCTGCGAGGCTGGCAATATCGCTGTGAAATTGCTTTCGTTTGAAAACACCAAAATCGGGGCTATGTTCTGGCAAGAACGCCTCAACGCTGCCTTCGAGACACGCAAAGCCCTCGGATTCATTGACAATCCGCATACTAACTGCTTCCGCCTCGTCCATTCCGAAGGCGATAACCTCCCGGGACTGATTGTCGATATCTATGGCAAAACCGCTGTAATCCAAGCACAAACAGAAGGTATGGCGCTGAGTGTCAACGCAATAGCAAAGGCCTTGGAAGCCATTCCTGAACTTAAAATAGAAGCAATTTACAACAAAAGCTCCGAGGCGATGCAACGCATGGGCAAAGATGCCGTTGACGACGGATACATACTCGGCGGAAAATGCGAGGACTTCGTTCTTGAAAATGACTCTAAGTTCCTGATCGACTGGGAAGAAGGACAAAAAACAGGCTTCTTCCTCGACCAGCGTTTCAACCGCGATTTGGTGCGACAGCTTGCCATAGGACGCACCGTTTTGAACACCTTCTGCTACACTGGAGGCTTCTCCGTCACAGCACTGCAAGGCGGCGCAAAACAAGTGGTTTCAGTCGATTGCTCTAAGAAAGCTATAACGATTTGTGAAAACAACATCGAGCTGAATGGTTTTTCAAAAGAAAACAACCCGAGTTTGGTCGAAGATGCCAAGCTTTACCTGCAAAATATGCCTGAAAACCAATATGATTTGATTATCCTCGACCCTCCAGCGTTTGCCAAAAACCACAAGTCTCTGCATCGTGGATTGCAGGGTTACAAATTCATAAACAAAGAGGCTATAAAGAAGATTGCAAAAGGTGGTTTGCTGTTCACTTTCAGCTGCTCGCAGGCAGTCGATAAAGCTCAGTTCCAAAGCATCGTGATGGCAGCCGCTATCGAGACAGGCCGTAAAGCTAAGATTCTGTATCAGTTATCGCAGCCCGAGGACCATCCGATAAACATCTATCATCCCGAGGGAGCTTATCTCAAAGGGTTGGTGCTGCAAATAGACTAACTCTGCATTTTTTCAATAGTCTTCGTGGTCGAATATCCCTCGACAAGGTCTACTGTGACAACTTTTCCGCCTTTAGCGGTCACAATGTCGTATCCCACGATGTTTTCCGGCTTGTAGTCGCTACCCTTCACCAAAAAATCGGGCTGAACTTTCTTTATCAAATCATAAGGAGTGTCTTCATCGAAAAGCACGACGGCGCTCACAAATTCCAATCCAGCGAGCACAAAAGCGCGTGCAAACTCATCATTCACCGGACGTGAAGGACCTTTCAATCGCTTGACGGAAGCATCGGTGTTCAAGCCAATAATCATCACATCGCCGAAAGCCGCCGCCCTCGACAGATATTCCACGTGTCCGCGGTGCAAAATGTCGAAACAGCCATTCGAAAAAACGATTTTCTTTCCGTTCTTTCTGCAATCCTCAAGCCAAGCCGCAAGACCTTTCCCGTCAAGGATTTTTGCTTTTATCTTATCGAAGTAATTCATAATTTTTTTTGCAAAAATATAAAATTATCCGATAAAATTATTATTTTTGTAGCGACATAATTAAATATTAACTAAAATCTCTTTACCATGAAAAAATTATTGATATACTCATTAGCAATCTGCATGGCATTATTTGCCTCATGCTCAAAAGACTCTTCATCATCAAACAGCAACAATGGCGGCGGAAGCCAGACAACAGGAAAAAGAATCAGCGAGATTTATTACAGCTACACTTATAAAGATTATATTTCCTATGATTACGGTGTGACATGGACATTGGAAAGTTCCAACTCTTCAGACAACAGTCTGTCAGAAGTATGGCATTGGAACAACGACAATCTTCTTTCAATAGATTATTATTATCAGAATCAGGTTGATGGAACCGACAATTTGTTTTATAATAATGCAGGATTGGTCTCAAAAATCGTTTATTCTTATGAAGGCGAGGAATCGGAAAGTGTAGAACTTTCATATAACGGTACAACAATAAGTCAAGTGAAGTTCTTTTACCATGGCATAATGGAATCAGCTTTTGATGTGTCGTATGCTAACAACAAACCTGTCAGAGTTACATGCACATATATGTCGGATAACAAAACCATGTCAAAGCATGGCAAACGTTTCATAAAGAATATGTTCAAAACCGACGAAATCACATCTAAAGACGGCAATCTGCCTTATATAGTATTGACATGGACAGGCAATAATCTGACAAAATTGCAAAGATTTAACTCCGACAGTGAGTATTACTGCAACTACACTTACGACAACAAGAACAATCCGTATTACGGCGGAAACTCAATATCCGCTTACGTGTTTGCATGGGGAGGTCCGGAAGAACTGTCACAAAACAATGTTATATCAGAAGTATATAACGAAAACGGTGAGTTTCACACTAACAACTACACCTACAATTATTTTGAGAATTATCCCATGCAAGTTCATGAAAAACATGAGAATATTTATCAACACTCAGATTATTGGTCAAAATATACATCAGAGTACACCTATTCCTATTCTTATCTGACAGATTGATAATTAAATTAGTAGTTTACGGGATTTCTCTTGTCGAAAAAGAACATCACAACGTATGCCAAAACGCCTGTGACAAGGTAAAATATCATCTGCGAGCCGTGGTTGATGGCGGCAAATGAGCCAGCGACCTGCTCCGAAATGCCGTAGAAGCCGCTCAGCAAGGTGATGGCAATGAAATGATATGTGCCTATACCTCCTGGAACCGGCGCCACCACACCCAAAGTGGCGATTCCAAGCAATGTTATCGCCTCGACCAAACCGAGGTGGCTAGTCTCTGGAAGCATATAAAACGGCAGCCATGTCATGATGACATAAAAGCCCCAAACACCCAGCGTATAAAGGACAAAACGCCATTTATGCTTCATCGTGACGACCGACTTGATGCCATCAACGAAACCATGCCAAAGTGACGCAATCTTCTTGTTTCTTCCAATGATTTTTACCAAAAGATAAATCAAAACGATGCCGACAACAATTGCGATAATACCCAGTAACACATTGTCTTTCAATTTGTTAAGCATCGGTACCATCCACGATGTGATGAGGCTTCCGAGGAGTTTCCATTGGAACACGATGACCTGAAACGCCAGTCCGAACAGCACCAGCAAATCAATGATTCTTTCAGATATCACCGAGCCGAAAGTCTTGTCGAATGGGATGTTTTCTTTGCGTTTCAATACGCTGCAACGTGCCACTTCGCCGAGTCGCGGGAAAATACAATTAGCCAGATAAGCTATCAAAACAGCACCAAAAGTCGATGATGCTCTCGTTTTATAGCCGAGTGCCTCAATCTGTATATTCCAACGTAATGCTCTGAAAAATAATGAGATGGCAAGACATACGAGGCTTAACAGCATCCATGTGTAGTTCGCCCCTTTAATGTCGGTCCAAAGCTGTGCCAAGTCGATGTTACGGAAGCTGAACCATAACAGAGCCACTCCCAACGCGAGGAAGGCTACATACCATAGTGTTTTGGACGTCTTTTTATTCAATTTTGTTGTTTTTGTCAGGAAAAACAATCATCGGCTTGAATTTCTTGGCTTCTTCAAAGTCCATCGATGCATAAGAAGCGATGATTACAATGTCACCTTTCTTCACAAGATGTGCCGCTGCCCCGTTGATGCCGATGACGCCGCTGCCACGTTTGCCCTTGATGACGTAGGTGTGCAGACGGTTGCCGTTGGTCACGTCATAGATGTCAACCTTCTCATTTTCAATGAGATTGACGGCATCCATCAGGTCTTCGTCAATAGTGATGCTGCCGATATAGTCGAGGTCGGCTTGCGTCACAGTGGCGCGATGTATCTTCGATTTCAGAATCTCTATGTTCATCTTAATAAATTCTCAAGTTATCAATCAGACGGACCGGTCCGAGCTGCAGCGCCACGAAAATACGTGCGTGCTCGCTGTCTTTCCAGTCGGTGACGGTCTGCAATGTCGTCTCGTCTGCTATCTCAACGTATTCAACGTCAAATTGTTTTATGTCGGCGTATTTTTTCAGTGCCAGAGCCTTCATCTCAGCCGGACTCATAGTCTCGACATTTGCGACAGTCTCACGTAACACCTTGTAAATCAACGGTGCAAGTGCACGTTCATCGGCGTTGAGGCGCATATTGCGCGAACTCATCGCCAATCCGTCTTTCTCACGCACGATGTCGCAAGGCACTATTTCAAGTTTCAAATTATAATCCTTCACCAACTTGCAGATAATAGCCAGCTGCTGGAAGTCTTTTTCGCCGAAATAGGCTCTGTTTGGCTCCACAATCTCAAACAACTTGCGCACCACGATAGCCACTCCGTTGAAATGACCCGGACGGCAGGCGCCTTCCATCACATGCTCGATGGCACCGAAATCGTAATGGTCTTCAACTTTTGTAGGGTACATCTCCTCCACCGACGGCATGAAAACTGCGTTGCAGCCAGCACTCTCAAGCAATGCCACGTCCTTCTCAGGAGTACGCGGATATTTCTCCAAATCGACAGGATTGTTGAACTGTACAGGGTTTACAAATACACTTGCCACCACCACGTCGTTCTCTTTTTTGGCACGGCGAATAAGTGAAAGATGTCCTTCGTGCAATGCTCCCATGGTTGGGACGAGGCCCACTGAAAGGCCTGAGTCGCGTTTTGCCTTCAAAAACGATTGAAGATCAGCGATATAATTAAAAACTTGAATCATAATTATAAATTCAGTTTGAAAAAACATGCAAAATTAAACAATTCATAAATATAATGTGCAAATAATTTAAAAAATTCGTACTTTTGCACCCAGAAAATGCCCCGGTAGTTCAACGGATAGAATAGAAGTTTCCTAAACTTTAGATTTGGGTTCGATTCCCAGCTGGGGTGCTTTTTTGTAAAAAACATATCAATATGAAGAAAATTTCGCTGCTCATAGCAGTTTTGGCATTAAATATTACCACTTTCGCCCAAAAAATCGGCGAATGGACTGCCCATACACCAGGAAAAGACGTCATCTGTGTCGAGATAATGCACGATAACATTTACGCAGCAACACCTCACGACATCTTTTACTACAACACTAATGACAACAGCATCAATCATTTATCAAAGGTTAACGGACTTTCCGACATTGGCATCAGCATAATAAAATACAGCGCATCACAAGATATATTGTTTGTAGGTTACACCAACACAAATATTGATATCATTGATAATCAAGGAGATATAGTTAATATTCCAGATATCCACAACAAATATATCCTCGGAAACAAAACCATCAACAACGTGTTTATGCACGAGCATCTGGCTTATGTTTGCTGTAGTTTCGGCATCGTGGTCATCGACCTGAACCGTTACGAAGTGAAAGACACTTATATCATCGGTCCAAACGGCAGTTATTTGAGCGTCAACGACTTAACTCTGTTAAATAATGTTTTTTATGCGGCAACAGAAAGAGGCATTTATTTTGCCAAAGCCAACAGCGCCAACCTCGCCGATTTCTCACAATGGAAACGTTATACCAACCACATTCCCAATGCGACAAGCAACTTCTCGCATATCGTGACTTTTGACGACTGTGTAGTGGCCAACTATTCCGACGGCACAAACGACACCGACCTTTTATTAGCTATAAACGACACAACATCATGGGGTTACTTCCTTAACGGACCTCAAAACCTCATTAGCGATTTGCGTGTATGCAACGACAGACTCGTTATCACTGAAGACATCAAAAGTTTCAAGGTTTACGACCAAAACAGAGATTTGATCTTCGGTCTTAGCGGCTATTATACTCAATCGGCCGTCTATGACAAGGCCAGAAATCTTTATTGGGCTGGTTCAAAACTGCTTTCGTTAGGAAAGATTACCACAGACAGCTTATATCATTATGTTATAAAAAACGGTCCATATTCAGCTAAAGCATACAGTATCAATGCTTCCGGCAATGATATCTGGGTAGCTGGCGGTGGTTATACAAGCACTTGGGCAAAAACATGGAACCATGATGGATTCTCCAGATATGATGGCTCAAAATGGAGTTACATCAACTCGTGGAATGTCCATGCTTTCGACAGCATCAGCGATATAACCTGGGTAAAATCCGACCCGCGTAACAGCAATATTGTTTATGCCGCCTCATATCACAAAGGCCTGATGGTTTTCAACTATGGTGAATGTACTGACATTTACAGTTATTACAACAGCAGTCTGGAATTGAATTTGGCATCACTCGTCACTGGCAAAAAATACGTTTATATCACAGGTTTTGATTACGACAGCAACAACAATATGTGGATCGCCAACTCCGGCACCAACAATATGCTCTCGGAGTGGAAAACCGACGGCTCATGGAAGTCTTACAACATAGGCACCAGCGACATCGGACGCATCATGGTTGACAAAAACGATATCAAATGGATCTATAAACGTGGCGGAGAACTTATCCTTTTCAAAGACGGCACCGTGAGAAACGTCAATAAAGCAGCAAGCACGGGCAATCTTCCTGGCGACGCCAACTGTTTTGTCACCGACAACAACGGCACTGTCTGGGTAGGCACCACCGACGGCGTGGCTCTCTTCTACGACTCACAAAAAATCTTCAAAAACAGCGCCTACGAATGCTCCAAGATCCTCATCCCACGCAACGACGGCAGCGGACAAGCCGACTATCTCCTATCAGGACTGTCGGTGCTGGCAATAGCTGTTGACGGAGCCAACAACCTCTGGTTTGGAACTACAAATGGCGTGATACATACATCAAACGACGGCCAGACAACATATCATCACTTCACAGTCGAAAACAGCCCTCTGTTTTCTAACACAGTGACAGACATCGCCATTGATGACGACGGCAACATTTATTTTGGCACCGACCAAGGCATCTTGTCATATAAAGGAACAGCCACAAAAGGCATGGAAGCGAACTCCAACGTCATCGTCTATCCTAACCCTGTCAGACCTGAACACAGAGGCATAGTGGGCATCAAAGGACTGGTTACCGATGCTTTGGTTAAGATAACAACCACCAACGGTTCCTTCGTGACACATCTGCGTGCCGAAGGCGGCCAAGCTGTTTGGAACTGCACCGACATAAACGGAAACAACGTGGAGCCAGGCATCTACCTCATTTTCGTCAGCGACGAATCAGGTAAAGAAACCTACGCCACCAAGGTCCTTATCATGAAATAATGATGAACGACGACAAGACACGCGCCATAGTCATCAAAGCCATAAAATACGGTGACAACAGCCTGATTGTCAAGCTGTTAACCGAGCAAAACGGACTGCAGTCGTTTATGATAAAAGGCGCCTTCAATAAAAATGCTAAGATTCGCGCCGCGCTGTTCCAACCACTGACACTCCTTGACGTTGTCTGCGCCAAATCACGTGGCGAACTAGGATATCTCAAAGAAGCAAGCATCGAATACGCTTACAAAAACATACCTATTAATATTAATAAGAATGCCATCGTGCTTTTTGTAAGCGAGCTGCTGTCTAAAACCATACAAGAATCCGACACCGACCTTGAACTTTTTGACTTCATACATCATTCACTGATGTATCTCGATGAGACAAACGACAATTCTGCCGATTTCCCGTTGAAATTTGCCGTGAAACTAACCGATTATCTTGGGTTTCTGCCCAATATCACCAGCTATCAACAAGGTTATGTGTTTGATTTGGAGGAAGGCTGCTTCCGTCATGACGGCGCAAACAACATCTATGTCATTGACCAGCAACAGAGTGCATCTATCTTTGAGCTTTGTAGCCACAGCATTTTTGATGACTACAGCCTGAATATCAACCTCCAAGAAAGACGTCAACTCATTGAAACCGTGATAGCTTATTACAAACTCCATGTCAGCGGTTTCAATGAGTTGAACTCAGCCGATGTCCTTAGGACCGTACTTCAGGTTTAAGAATTATTCTCTTCTCTTTCTGAGAATACGTGCCAAAAGACCTTCTTTTTTATGTTTATGATGATGGTCTTCGCTGCCATAGTAGCCTGTACCGTAACCATAGCCGTATCCGTAACCGTAGCCATAACCGTAACCATAGCCATAACCGCCGTAACCGTAGCTGTAACGATAACCGTAAGTTCCTGAGAATTGGATACCATTGATGATGATATTCATCTTCAAGCCGCGGTCTTCGAGGTCTCTTGTGATAGATGCAAACACTTTTTTGTTTGTAATACCCTGACGCACCACGTAACAGTTAGCATCCACATGTTTCATCAAAAGGAATGCATCGGTCACCAATGCGAGTGGTGGAGTATCAACGATGATGTAATCGTATCTTTCTTTAAGCTCATTAAACAGCTGTGCGCAACGATCTGAAGCGATCAATTCAGCCGGGTTTGGCGGTACAGGACCAGCGCAGACGATATCCAGAGATGGCAACTTGCCTGATGGCTGGATAATCTCATCGATAGAAGCTTTGTTAGCAAGATATGAAGTGGTTCCGAGCTTGTTGCTCAAGCCAAACTCCTGATACAAACGAGGTTTACGCAAGTCGAATCCGACCAACACCGTCTTCTTTCCATACAATGCATAAATTGACGCCAAGTTGATGGAGATATATGTCTTACCCACAGAAGCCATATCACCTGTAACCAAGAGCGAATACTTCTCTTTGCCTTGCACAATGAAGTCGAGGTTTGTTCTAATGGAACGGAACGACTCGGCAGCTGGTGACTTCGGCGATGAAATAACCATGGTCTTTGTACCCTTACTTGAGTCTATCTGTGGGATCTGACCGATAATCGGGTATTTTGTCGTTTTCTCGACATCTTTACGCTCCAAAATCTTAGTATTGAAGAAGTCTTTCAACAAAATATATGCTACAGGGATGAGGAGTCCAAGGATTATGGCGATAAGATAGTTCGTCATAGAGCGAGGTGCAACCAAACGCACCAACTGAGGTCTAGCCACGTCGATAATCTCATTATCAGGGGTGTTACTTGCCTTCAAAATCTGAGCTTCCGAACGTTTCTGCATCAAGAAGTTGTAAATAGTCTCGCTGTAAGTGAACTTACGCTGATATCCGAGGTACTGACGCTGAGTCTCAGGAAGTTCTTTCACCTGTTCCTCGAGGTCTCTGATATTGTCGTTGATACCTTGAATAGAAAGCTTGGTACTGTTAACGATATTGTTGATGTTTTCCAACAATGTCAATTTTGTCTGTGCAATCTGTTGGTCAAGACTGATAACTACAGGGTTCTTATCAGTTGAGGTGATGAGCTGTGTTGACTTTCTACTTGAAAGTTCAACGAGCTGTTTCACGAGGCTGTTAAGAAGCGGGTCTTGGATACCCATAGCGCTCGGGGCGATGAGTTTGTCAGGTTCGTCAAGGTTGGCCTTGACATAAGTCTTCAAATCGGTGTAATATTTGAGGTTCAGCTCCATCTCAGCGCGACGTTTTTCGTTGTCTTTCATATATGTAAACAACTCGCTCGCTTGTTTGTCAAGATACATAAACTCGTTACCCTGCTGGAAAGTCTGGAGGTTGAATTCGGCTTCCGACAAGCTTTCCTGAATTCCGACTAACTCATGGTCAATGAATTTGATAGTGTTGTCCGATACTCTGTTTTTGAGGTCCAAATCTCTCTTGATGTATTGATTTGCAACTTCGTTGACATAATCGACAATCTTCTGGGCATTGTTACCTCTCTGTGTAAGGCTTATGAGAGAAGCTTGTTTTGTCATAGTGGCCACAGAAAAACTCCCACCCATTCTAGCCACCAGCGACACCATATCATTTAAGCAGAACATATATCTGCGGAAGCCTTTGTCATTCGGATCAAAATGGCTGTTCATGATGATACGGAATGTGTTGTATCCGTTTTTCACTGTATCACCGAAGCTATAAACCTCATCAAGCTCGATTTCTCCACCTACTCTGCCTACAAATTGATCATTTTTGAAATCATATAATGGTCTGTTCTTACCTTTGGCTGTAAGACGGTATTGTCCGCCACCTATCATCTTAAGGTTATAAACCATTCCAACCATTTGAGGCTGATCATAGTCAATTTCAACAGTTATAGGGCTGCTCTTATACAACTCCACTGTCGCCAATCTGCCTTTGCCCCAATATGTCACATTGAAATCAAGCTCTTTCAAAGCATTTTCAGCAATAGTATATGACTTCAAGATACCTATTTCGTTGTCAACATTACCATAGCTTCTGAAATTCATACCTGTCACCATGGATGCAGCATCCATTCCCAGTTTGGTCTCTTTGATATAAACCGAGGATGACACTTGATAGACGTTTGGCGTATATCTGTTATAGAAATAGCCTGCTACCAAAGCAGCAAATCCAAAAAAGATAAACAGATACCAATAACTCAAGAATTTGATAATCAGAGTCTTGATATCAATGGTATTTTCCTCTTCTGTCTGAAGGGGTTTCTGAAAGTTTTGAATGTCGTTGGTACTCATTATCCTATGTTTTTATTTTTTTGTTGTGTACATGAAGAATGTCAAAACGGTAATCAGCAATGATGCTGCCGAGAAGATTGTCGAATACGGGATACTTGTAAAACCGTATCTCTTAATACCCAGAGGCTCAACGTAAATAATATCGTTAGGCTTCAAGAAATACTCAGGATTTTCAAGGATATCGGCGTTGTTCAAATTCACCCTCACCACCTGTGAGCCTTCTGTGGTCTGATGTATGATCTTCACATTCTTTTTATTGCCAAAATCAGTGGCATTGCCTGCCAAGGCAATAGCTTGGAACAAGTTGATATCCGACTGATACACCTGATACTGTCCAGGACGTGCAACCTCACCGAGAATCGTAAGGTTAAACACACCAAGTTTCACATAAACGATGGTCTCCTTCTGATATTCACCAATGATATTCTGGATTTTCTGTTGAATCTCGTCAATTGTCAAGTCTTTCACATAAATCTTGCCTGCATATGGGAAGTCGATAGTTCCTTCGTCGCTCACTGTGAAGCCATTCAAATAAATACCAGCGTTACCGCTTGAAGTCTGACCGCCACCAGTCGAGCCAAAGTTTGAATTACTGACGTTGAAAAATTCATTAAAACTCTTGTCCAAACTCGAAACTCTGATGTAAAGGTTGTCGCCTGGCTGCACCTTGTAGTCAAAATTACGTCTGTTCAAGTACTCAACCGATGTTACGCTATCGCTCATCTGCTCTTTTTGCAGATACAGAATCTTTTTCTGCGACACGCATGATGACATAACCGACATAACGGCTACGGCAACGATTAAAACTGTTTTGAATAATAACTTCTTCATATTAAAATGTTTTAATTATTTATCTGTAAACAATTGATATTCAATCTTTTAATCCCATACAAAAGACCTTTCGAATACTTATTCTCAACCTTAAAAACATATTCTCCAGTCACGTTAAAACTCATCTCATTTATTAACGGAAGTTCAAAATGATAATATCCATCAACCTTTTGCGACTTAAAATTACCATCCTTGTCTTTCACCCTGAAATTATACTCACGTGCACGTCCACTGCCATCAGGACCATTGATATTCAACACTATCGAAAACATCTCATCCTCTTTTCCATGATAAGGATAGACGTTAGGATACAAATCCGAAACCTCAATCTCCATCACCAAATCGGCCGTCATTGGCGCTTTTACCACATTATACGAGGCCTCCAGATAATCGAAACGACCCCAAACCTCACCCTCAAAATCTTTCGAAAGAACATTGCTGTCTTGCTTCGGCGAACACGACACAAAACATAACATTAAGATAATCAATACGATAAAACTTAATGACAATGATTTTACGTTCCTATTCTTCATAAAACCACATATATTCTCTCAATTTGCAAAGATACAATATTTTCTTAATAAAACACAAAACTTTTATAAACTTTTAATATTTTTGTAATCGGAAAATTTTCCATACAATTTTTTATAATGATATGATTAAGAACAAGATAAATTATTCACAACGCAAATATGTCATCGGTTCGATTTTTATTTTGGTCGCGGTGATACTACTGATAAAGCTTTTTATCATACAAATCATCGATGATTCATATAAACAATCGTCAGAAAGCAACACTTTAAGATCTGTAACTCTTTATCCTTCAAGGGGAAAGATTTTCGACCGCAATGGCAAACTGCTTGTCTATAACGATGCCGTTTATGACCTGATGATTATACCCAAACAAGCCAAGAATATTGACACTGCCTCTTTTTGTAAATTATTGAATATCAATAATAAAACTTACAACAATTATCTAAAGAAAGCCCAAAAATATTCGATGATAACACCGTCTATCTTCATTTCGCAAATCACAAAAGAAGAATACGGTCGCATTGCCGAAATGCTTTATCATTACCCTGGCTTTTACTTTCAGACACGCTCAATTCGTCAGTACCCGATGCCTATTGCGGCACATACGCTGGGTTACATTGGCGAAGTGAGTCAAAAAGACATGAAGCGCGATAGTTATTACAAACTCGGTGATTACATCGGTCTGTCGGGCATTGAGAAATACTACGAAAACAAGCTCCGCGGGAAGAAAGGCATCAGATTCACCGTCGTTGACGTGCATAACCGCGAAAAGGAACGATATATGAACGGGGCTTGCGACACCCTGCCACAGCCAGGTACCGACATCATACTTGGTCTCGATGCCGACCTGCAAGCATACGGTGAATATCTTATGTCGGGTAAGACAGGTTCAATAGTGGCTATAGAGCCTTCCACCGGCCAAATCCTAGCTATGGTGACAAGTCCGAGCTACGACCCCAATGAACTGGTTGGGCGCAAACGCGGCATGAAATATGCCGAAATCAATGCCAATCCAGATAAGCCATTGCTAAACAGAGCTATAAGCGGCACCTATCCTCCCGGCTCGACATTCAAAATGATAAACGGACTGATTTGTCTGCAAAGTGGTGCGATGAATGTCAACACCGCATATCCGTGCAACGGACCTAACAGCGCACCTATCAAATGCACTCACTATCACAGTTCACCTGTAAGGCTCTACGATGCCATTGAAAACTCATGCAATCCCTACTTCTGGCTGGCGTTTCAAGATATGATGAACTCCCGAAAGTTTAAAAGCCAGAAAGAAGCATATCAGTTTTGGTATGACAACGTCACGAGCTTCGGTCTGGGCAGAAGTGTAGATTCCGACATTCCATACACTGCCTCCGGAAAGATTCCGAAGAAAGAGTATTACGACAAGATTTACCGCGGTGTTTGGAACGCTATGACGGTGCGCTCGCTCAGCATCGGACAAGGTGAGATTCTGGTCTCGCCACTACAACTTGCCAACGTGGCAGCAGCAATAGGCAACGAAGGCTATTTCATTGAGCCTCATTATATTAAAAGCTTTGCTAACTCCAACGACAGCGTGTCATTTCAAAAACATATCATCAACATCAAGCAACAACATTTCAAAGACGTAAAAAAAGGCATGCGCAACGTTTTTGAAGGTCAACATGGCACTGCGAGAATGTCAGTGATTCCTGGCATAAGCGTAGCCGGCAAGACAGGCACCGCCGAAAACCCGCATGGCAAGGACCACTCTATTTTGATGGCCTTTGCTCCTGTTGACAACCCGCAGATTGCCATCGCAGTGGTGGTGGAAAACGCAGGCTTCGGCTCAACATGGGCAGCACCTATCGCTTCACTGATGATTGAGAAATATATAAAAGGAGAAATAACACGCCCAGCACTCGAACAAAGAGTATTAACACTTAACGAAGACTAAAGATGAGAAGCAAAACGACAATAGGTAAAATTGATATATGGCTGTTACTCATATACTTAGCCTTTATGACCATAGGGCTATTGAGCATTTATGCAGCTGCATTCAACGAAGATTTCCCGCATATTTATGATTTTTCACAAAATTATGGCAAGCAACTGATGTTCATGGGCCTTAGCCTTATAGCAGGCTTCGGCATCTTGCTTATCGACGCCAAGTTTTTCAACGCCTTCGCATACGTAATCTACGGATTATCAATTTTTACGCTTCTTTTGGTCTTAGTTATCGGCTCCAAGATATCAGGCTCCACCTCGTGGATTTACCTTGGTCCTGTCTCGTTTCAACCTTCCGAATTCGCAAAATTCGGCACAGCACTCGCTCTGGCACATTATATCGGCAAACTCGATACCGATTTGACACAGTTTAAGACAAAACTAACAGCTTACGGCATCATTTTGCTTCCGATGCTGCTCATTTTGGCACAAGGCGACGCAGGTTCGGCATCTGTTTTCATCATTTTCCTGCTTGTCATCTATCGCGAGGGCGTAGGCGGAAAAATTCTGATAATCGGACTTACAGCGGCGACATTATTTATCCTATCTCTCTGTGTATCAAAATGGTACGTAATGATTGGCCTTGTCGTGCTTTACGCATTATTTCTTCTTTTAATCGACCGCACAAAGAAAAACATCTGGCTTTTGACATGGATCTTGATTGCAGCGTGCGCCTTTGTTTTCTCAGTCGATTTTGCCTTCAACCATGTTTTGAAACCACATCAACAGACTCGTATCAACATCATTTTAGGTAAAGAAAAAGACATTAAAGGCGTCGGTTATAATCTGAATCAGTCAATGATTGCTATAGGTTCTGGAGGTTTTTCGGGCAAGGGCTACCTCAAAGGCACCATGACGAAATACAACTTCGTGCCAGAGCAGCATACCGACTTCATCTTCTGTACCGTTGGCGAAGAATCCGGTTTTGTAGGATGCTTCTTTCTCATAGCTCTTTACCTTGCTTTGATTTTGAGAATCATTCACTTAGCCGAACGACAACGCTCGCCGTTCAGCCGAATATATGGCTATGGGATAGCGTGCATCTTCTTCTTCCATTTTGCCATAAACATAGGAATGACAATTGGATTAGTGCCTGTCATCGGCATCCCATTGCCATTCCTAAGTTACGGAGGCTCAAGCCTTATGTTTTTCTCAATAATGATGTTTGTGTTCCTGAAACAGGACGCGAACCGTATGAATATCCTTTAGACTCCTAACGAGATATTCAGCCCTTTTGCGGTACGGATGAGGTCGCAATCTGGCTGCACGAAGTTCATCTTAGCCACAGCGTCTTTGATTGGTACGCTGATGACATTTGGATGATGGTAAGCCACCATGTGACCATATTCTTTGTTGAGCACCATCTCGAACGCTTTCACGCCAAACTGTGACGCCAGCACTCTGTCGTATGCTATCGGCACGCCGCCACGCTGCAGGTGACCGAGGGTCGTTTCACGCATATCGTGTTCAAAACCAGCGGCTTTCATCTGCTCAATGAACTTCAATCCGATGCCGCCGAGCTTCACGTTCTCGTAGCCAGGTTCGTTACTCTTAGTGAAGATCTGTTGTCCGTCTTTAGGCTTCGCACCCTCACTGATTACCACGATGGCATGGCCTCTGTCGTGGTTGAAACGCTCCTCAAGACGTTGTTTCACGATATTGATGTCGTAAGGGAACTCCGGAATTAAGCACACCTCGGCACCACCAGCAATTGCTGCGTTAAGCGCAATCCAGCCAGCGTCACGGCCCATGACTTCTAGCACGAACACTCGATTATGTGATGCCGCCGTGGTGACGAGTTTATCGACTGCCTCGGTAGCAATCTGCACTGCCGTCTGGAAGCCGAAAGTGCAGTCTGTCATCGAGAGGTCGTTGTCGATGGTCTTCGGCACGCCTATAATGTTCAATCCCTTTTCGTACAACTTCTGAGAGATACGTTGTGAGCCGTCGCCGCCGATGTTGATGACGCAGTCAACACCCATATATTCCAGGCGTTTTATCATCTCGTCGGAACGGTCAACAACTTCCCAGGTGCCGTCGTTTTTCTTAACAGGCCATGAGAACGGGCCGCCTTTGTTTGTTGTCTCGATTATGGTGCCGCCACGAAAGTGTATCCCGCGCACGACTTCCGGTGTGAGGCGCACTATCTCCTGCGGCTCCCAGAGCACTCCGTTGAATGCCTGGATGCTGCCGAGTACCTCCCAGTCTCTCTCCTGCGATGCACGCTTCACGATAGCGCGAATCACAGCATTCAATCCTGGGCAGTCGCCACCACCGGTGGTTATTAAAACTCTTTTCATGATTAAAATCTATTAATTATTTAAAAATTTCTTCCATACATCTATCTATTGCTTTACGCAATGCAGCAGCTTCTGTATCACCCCTTTCTTCAGAAGAACCCACACATATAATATCATTGGTTTTAGCAGAAAGAATCTGTATTATTATCTCTTCATAATGATAAAAACCATCTGAATAACAAGTTATTTCTCCAAAATTTACTATACATGTTTTATCAATTAATTCAGATTGTATTTCGGGCAATCTAGTATATCCTCTTTTAATAAAATGTCCTGAAATAATGTCAACAGGATTTGAACTATGAGAATCTGTTGCACCATAAACACCATATTTACCCCCTACCACTGCACCTGTAACAGATGTTTTTTCTGATGTTGGAGTTATATAAACATATTTATAGCCTTCAAGGGATGAATTCCTTGTAACAGTTGTTGGTTTCAATGTTACACATCCACTGAAAAACAATGCTATAAAACATAAAAATATAATAATTTTTTTCATAATTTTACATAACAGTAGAGACGTGCCATGGCGCGTCTCTACCAGTGTTGTCCCTAAACCTTCAAATTCAATGCAATCTGCAGTTCATCTAATTGCTCCTGCGCAATCGGAGACGGTGATTCCGCCATAACATCGCGTCCTTGGTTGTTCTTCGGGAATGCGATGAAGTCGCGGATTGAGTCCTGACCACCGAAGAGCGAGCAGAGACGGTCAAAGCCGAATGCCAATCCTGCGTGAGGTGGTGCTCCGTACTCGAAGGCGTTCATCAGGAAGCCGAACTGCTCCTGAGCCTTCTCGTCGGTAAAGCCGAGGGTGTGGAACATCTTCTTCTGCAGGTTCTTGTCGTGAATACGCACCGAGCCGCCACCGACTTCAGTGCCGTTGAGCACGATGTCGTAAGCGTTGGCACGGATCTCGCCCCATTTGTCAGGTTGCTCAAGGAGGTATTCATCCTCAGGTTTCGGAGCCGTGAACGGATGGTGCATAGCATAGTAACGCTGTGTCTCGTCGTCCCATTCGAGAAGCGGGAAGTCGATGACCCACAACGGCTTATACACGTTAGGATCGCGTAAGCCGAGTTGGTTGCCCATCTCGAGACGGAGAGCGTTCATCTGTACTCTCGTCGGCATGGCTTTACCGCTGAGTATCAACAACATATCACCTGGTTTGGCGTTGCATTTGTCGAGCCAGGTCTTCAAGATCTCAGGTGTGTAGAATTTATCGACCGATGACTTGATTGTGCCGTCTTCGTTGTATTTCACATAAACGAGGCCTTTTGCTCCAACCTGTGGACGTTTCACGAAGTCGGTGAGTGCGTCTGTCTGCTTACGAGTGTAATTGGCGCAGCCTTCAGCGTTGATAGCGACAATTAATTCAGCCTCATCGAACACCGAGAAGCCATGGCCTTTAGCCACGTCGTTGAGTTCCACAAACTTCATTCCAAAACGGATATCCGGCTTGTCGCTGCCGTAATATTTCATTGCGTCATGCCAAGTGATTCTTGGGAAATCGCCAAACTCGATGCCTTTGATGGTCTTGAACAGATGTTTTGCCAAACCCTCGAACATGTTGATGACGTCTTCCTGTTCAACGAACGACATCTCGCAGTCGATCTGTGTGAACTCTGGCTGACGGTCGGCACGGAGGTCCTCATCGCGGAAGCAGCGTACTATCTGGAAGTAGCGGTCGAAGCCAGCCACCATGAGAAGCTGCTTGAACTGCTGCGGCGACTGTGGAAGAGCGTAAAACTCGCCTGGGTTCATACGTGACGGCACCACAAAGTCGCGTGCGCCCTCAGGTGTCGATTTGATCAGGCAAGGTGTCTCAATCTCGAGGAAGTCGTTGCCTGACAAGTACTTACGCACCTCTTGTGCCATCTTATGACGCAAAACGATGTTATTTTTAATCGGGTTACGGCGCAAGTCGAGGTAGCGGTACTTCATGCGGATATCGTCACCGCCGTCGCTGACGTCTTCAATGGTGAACGGAGGCACCTTCGAGGTGGTCAAAATCTTCAATGATTCGACCTTCAGCTCGATGTCGCCTGTCGGGTTCTTCGGGTTTTTCGACTCGCGTTCCACCACTGTGCCTTTGGCTTGGATGACGAATTCACGTCCGATCTCGCGGGCGGTCTTCATCGTCTCAGCCGAGCTAACTCCTTCTTGCATAAACAGTTGCGTGATACCATAACGGTCGCGCAAATCAATCCACAGCAGGGCACCTTTGTCGCGAACACGCTGCACCCAGCCGCTTAATGTGACTTCCTGACCAACGTTGGCCATGCGAAGTTCACCACATGTATGAGTTCTAAACATATCGTTTATTATTATATTCTACAAAATTGCAAATTTACACATTTTTTAAATACCGACCACCCTCATGCAACATTTTTTACAGTCGAAATCGAGGCGGAAACGACCGCGTTCGTTGCTAATATATAAAGGTGTGGCAGGTTTACCTGTCTCTTTGGCACACATGCCGTTGGCATAACGGATGCAATGTTTGGTTGTCATCACCACGATTTCGCCTTCAGGCATCGATTTCTCCAATCCGTCGTCGATATGCATAACGCCATGATTCTCATAGAATTTACGGGACAGGGAATTGGTAACGTTGCCCAAATATGACAAATCGATGACAGGGAAACCCGTTTGTAGAGACGCACGGCCGTGCGTCTCTACAGAACGTGAGGCACGATGCCGTTCAATCAACACATTTTCCAATTCCGCCACCAGTTGCCGTTTCATCTCACCGAGAACCGATGCCGGGATGAAATACACGTCGTCAAACATGATTTCAATATCCTCAACGGTGAATTTTGTGTCGCCCCATTGCGACAGCTTAGTGCGGATATTTTCGAGCGCCTTATCAGGGTTTTTCGCTATGTCTTTAGGGCAAACAATTTCAACGCTGGCACTGATTTTATCGCCAACAAATGCTGTAAGATTCAAGCCTTCGGCGGTATCTGACAATTGTAATTTGACTGCGATTTTGCGGTTACCTTCGGAGGCATCGACAGAACGCTGCCAGATGATGTCATAATTACGGTACAATGGGGCACGATATGACGACAATGAATTTGACGCCAACACAACATTTCCATCTATCCCATTCACATTGAATCCTTGCAGCTCATTATCAGAATCCAGGAAACAGAGTCCGTCGCCATTGTGAAGCTCTACACCTTTTAACAAATTGACTGTCAGACGTTTGCCATCTATTTTTTTGATTTCGCCGACATATTCTCCCATCGATTTAGGGGTAAATGGCGCGTCAATGTTTTTCTGTCGTCCATGTGCGAAATAATCAGTGAAACCACGCGAGAACGACTTTTCAAGGTTTGGAATGAACGATGGCGTCGAGACACCTCGGGAGGTGCGCTCCAAATCAGAGCGTTTTTCAATGATTTTATCGATTGCCTGACGATAAAATGCTGTGGTATTCTTCACATAGTCGGCATCTTTCAGCCTGCCCTCGATTTTAAACGAGGTGATGCCAGCGTCGATGAGTTCTTCGAGGTTTTTCGAGTTGTTCATGTCGCGCAACGACAGCAGGTGTCGGTTGGCTATCAATGTGTTGCCGTTTTCATCTTCGAGATTCCATTTCAGTCGGCATGGTTGCGCGCACGCACCACGGTTGGCGGAGCGATGACCTATAACGTGGCTCAGATAGCACTGACCGCTGTAGCTTACGCATAAAGCACCATGCACGAAAAATTCCAGCGGCACTGTCGTCTTCGAGCGAATGTCTTTTATCTCGTTGATACTCAACTCTCTGGCAAGCACAACTTGTTTAAAACCGATGTCTTCCAGAAACTTCACTTTTTCGGGAGTCGTGTTGTTGCATTGTGTTGATGCATGCAGCGCAATCGGAGGCATGTCCATTATCTGAAGTGCCATATCCTGTACAATGAGGGCATCTACTCCAGCATTGTAGCAGTCCCAAGCGATTTTTCGAGCCTGCTCCAACTCGTTGTCAAACAACAAAGTATTGAGCGTGACATAAACTTTTGCGTCGTAAATGGCGGCATGACGGCACAGCTTTTCGATATCTTCTATTCTGTTGCCCACTTTCTCGCGTGCTCCGAAACTCGGGCCGCCTATATACACAGCATCTGCGCCGTGGTTGATGGCGGCAATGCCCACTTCAAGGTTTTTCGCTGGAGAAAGTAGCTCTATTTTTTTCACGATAATAATTTTTGCAAAAATAAAAATTTATTCCTTTGGTCGCACAAAGAAAATACTTCCCACGTCAACGAGTTCGCCATCGTATAACTCGATGATTTTCATCCCGTTGCGACGAATAAACTTTCGCAATTCCTTGCATTCTTTCAGTCGGCTTATTGAACCGCACACTACCACATTATCATCAACAAGGCCGCAGCAGCCTGGGAAGAAACCGTATTTTTGTCCTGGCAGTGTAATCTGATGCGGATCGACATAGAAGACATTAAAACCATGCTCTTCCAAGACACGTTTTATTCCCAAATCAGAGGTGATATAATTGTTTTCATCGAGCGCCAATAAATTACATCGCGTATATCCTTGATTTACATTGATTTGCACGGATTTTGTCCACATTTTTCTATAAAATTCCAATATGGAAGAATCTGTATATAACAAATTGTGTATCAATACATTACCTATTCCGACAGCATTAAAACGGCATGTGTCAGGATATTTGTTGCCGACATTTTTTGCGTAAATCACTGAGTTACAATGTCTTTCGTTATGGCAAAAATAGAAAATGTCGGGATGTGACGAGATTGATGGATAGGCTTGGTCTGAAGGCTCGAGCCAGGTGACGTTGCCCATTTTTGAGAGGGATTTTTTCGCTTCATCGGGCATTGTGGAGCTGGCGATGATGGTATGCGTGCCACGTCTCCATTCGGACGTGGCATGCCGCGTCCCTACAATTACGACATGCTTGTAGCACTGTTCCAGTTTCTTTTTGTTTTCACCCTTATACCCTATTGCGTGATTTAATTGATCTTCAGGCACTTCTATGACTATTTCATCAGAATCATTATCTATTTTGTCGAATTTTCGGCCCCAGACACGGCTATAGACCATCTCGGCAAAGTTTTTATGATATGGTCCGGCAACATAGGCGTCGCCATTCAAATCATCGGAGGTGTGAAGTCCTATCCTGAGCACTTTTACGTGGTTTTCGGTAAAATACTCATAAAGTGTTGCTGATTGCTCAACAGCCTCGTCAAGAGCAAGTGGTCGATAATCGCCATTGCGGTAAAGTCGCTCTAACTCAGTGTCTTTCACCACAATACAAGGATATATACGTGTTTCTTTAGCGCCAAGTCGCACTATGTCGCGAGCTGTCTGCATATCGTTTTCGAAGGTGTCGAACGGCAGCCCGAGCATCATCTGAAGTCCAAGCGTAATACCTTCATCAACAATAATTTGCGAGGCATTTTCAATATCCTTAAATGTGTGTCCACGACCACATCGACGTAAAATCTCATCGTTTGTGGTTTGCGCTCCAAGTTCAATATTACACATCCCGAAATTTTTTAGAGTTTTCACTCTCTTTTCATCAATATAATCGGGACGTGTGCTGCATCTGATGCCATTTACAACTCCTTTTTCGAGATAAGGCTGCACTATTTTCAGGAATTCGTCCTGCATTTTTTCGGGCAAACCCGTGAAATTTCCGCCAAAAAAAGCCACCTCGACAAATCTTTCCGATTCTTTAAACGATTCCAGATAAATCTCTATTGTATTTTTAACTTCTTGAATATCAGGCATTTTCTGTTTTCCAGTAATGCTAAACTGATTGCAATAAACGCATCTGAAAGGGCATGCGAGTTCGGGTAAAAATATCGGTATATTGTAATGTCTCATTGCGACTTCAAAATTGCTAAAAAATCTTCAATAATCATGCATCATATCAAAATATTTCTTAACTTTGCGAGTTATTAATACAAATGATAAAAACTACAGCAATATGTTAAAACAATTCAAAAGTATCATTATCGTTGCGATGATTGCTCTCGTAACACTTTGTGGAGCAACCAGTTGCAATTCTTCAAAAAAATTATCAAAGAAAGAGTACAAAGCTCTGGTAGAGCAAGCCAAAAAGGATTTGACTGCTATTTTAAATGAAGAAACAGAGTGGACGTTAGAGGAGCAGCTTGAGCGCATCAATGAGATCAAAAAGACTGATTTCACCAAGAAGAACCCTGAGATTGTTGAGATGATCGAGCGTGCTGAGTTAAAAGTCACCAACGCCATTGCCGAAAGGGATCGTGTTGCGGAGTTGAAACGCATAGAGGAAGAAAAACGTCTGCGTGAGTTGGAGGAGCAGAGCAAGCCACAAACCGGTCTCGCCGAGTATTTCAACCTCATAGCCAATGCAAAAGATGTCAACACTGCCAACAAATACATCGCCGAGGCACTCCAGCTGTTTGAATCACCTGACGCTGTGGTGCTCGTGCGCCTCAACAACTACGGCGACTATGACCGTCCGACAACGGCTGTCAACTACCTTAACTATCTGAAAGACCAGAAGAAGGTGACCGTCAACGTTGACAATGTGAAATTTAATGCAGAAAACAAGATTACAGAACTCGAATTAATTAAGAAATAAGATGAAAAAGGTATTATTTGCGATAGCATTCGCATTTTTCGCACTCACAGGTTATCAGGCATTCGCACAGGAGCCGGAACTCAGCCCTGAGCGCAAGCAAGCCATTGACAGTCTTGCACTTGAGAAAGTCCGCGACTTGTCTAAATACATTAAACTGATTGGCTCGAAAAACACACCTTGGAGCGAGGCCAACAGAGTCATCGATCGTGCAGAAGAGCTTTTCGCACCCGATGCAGAAATCGGCGTCTCCTCTCTCTCGAAGAAAAAAATCGAGTATTACAAAGTACGTCAATACCTTGAGAGACTGATGCGCCTCAACTACGACCGCGTCGAAATTGACTGGTATAAGATTCAGTATGTGTCTGATTTACAACGTCAACCTGACGGAACATACGTCGGCGTCATCACCATTTTCCAGACTTTCAAAGGCTACGACGCTGAAGGTCGTCTCGTTTATCAGGACACCACAAAGAAAGACATCACAGTGTATGTGAAACGTAAAGAGACACAAATCGGCGGCCGTCTCATCGGATTCTGGGATGTCATGCTCGGCGACATGCGTGTGAAAGAAACTACAATGAAATAATGAAGAAAGTTTTGAGACTTATAGTGCCAGTGTTTATGCTGGCACTATGTTTTAACGTTGATGCACAAATACTTGGCAACCTTGGCGATGTCGAGATGGACGAGCGCGCCCTCTACACAATGACAAAGCAAATGGGCCAGTTTATCAACAGATTTAATTACGAGGAAGACCAGTACGGCAAAAAATTGAACTCCAACGACCCGAACTTCAGAAACCCGGAGATACGCAAAAACGTGCTCCCATTGCTGTTCGACCTCGAAAACCCAAGGACATCAGGCACTCTGCGCGATTTCTTTGTGGAAGACCTCATCAAAAACAACCAGTTCATGGAGTTCCTCGGCGGCCAATGGTATTCCGAGGTGTCGGCCAAATTCAAATGGAAAGGCAAAATGGTCGATATAAGCATGATAATGGCTCTCGAAGAAGAAGGATTAGGCTCTAAATGGGTGATTTCCAACGTGTTTTTCTCCGAGTTTCAGAAATATTTCCCTCAAGGCGAACTGGCAGAACGAGAGAAACATTTTCTGCACCCGATGAGCCACGAGCTTGACTTCATGAATATCTATAAAATCTTCACCGACAAGCAAATTGTTGAGTATTATGCTTCTACAAAATATATGCCAGATTATCTGACACTATTTTTCTATGAGATAAAACAAGGCAACCTCGTTTTTGACCATGTCGATAGCGTGAAATTCCATGTTTTCCAGATTAAAAACTGGTATTTCGAGGTGTCGTGGTTCAATCGCGACGGCTACAACTCGGGATGGCTCATCTCAAACCTTTATTATCTCAAAGATGAAGAAAAAGAAGCATTGTTAAAGCTTTATCAACCTACAAAATGAAGAAATTAGTTTTTATTGCGATTTTATTTTTATCCTGCCAGAACATTTTTGCGCAGAAATCGAACCTTAGCAAAGCCGAAATAGATGAGTATTCGGGACAAATAACCACCTTGGTGAGATATCTCGAAGAGACATTCTCATTTATTGGAAACCCTGATGCCACAGCACAAGAGAAAGACATCATCTTCAAGGAAAGTTATGCTAAGATTTTCAAGGACGACGAGGTTCAGATTGAAGACGACCTTGACGATAACCGAAGCACCTATATTAATAAGGATGTCCAAGCCTATCTTAAAGACATCGATTTTTTCTTCAAAGATATCAAATTCACCTTTAAAATCGACGAAATCAAACCTCAAGTAAACGAAAACGGCGACACATATTTTAAGGTGACGATGATGAGAACCATTGCAGGGCACAATATTGTCGGCGACACTGTCAACAACACCTGTAAAAGATTCATCGAAATCAATATCGACCCGTCGAAGAAAGACCTCAAAATCGCAAGTATATACACCACCAAACCTAATGAGACTGAAGAACTTAGGCTTTGGTGGAACAGGATGCCGGCAGCCTGGAAAATGTATTTCGGCGACGACCAATATCTCCCCGACTCGACTGAAATCATGACCGTCGCACACATTTATCGCGACTCCATTGTCATCGTTGACGACAGCCTCGTGGAAAGCACCATCGCATGCGACATGCCTGCACTGTATGAAAAACTGACCAATTTCACAAAAATCACTGATATCGACGTGAGTAACAATGAGTTAATTCACACTTTGGAGCCTCTTTATGAGCTTTCTGACCTTCAAAATCTCGATTGCTCATTTACCGATATCGATGACATCTCTCCTATTAGAAATCTCAACAAAATCAATAAGTTAGATATAAGCAACACAGCAATAACAAACATATCCGACTTAAGATACACCAACAACATAAAAGTTTTGAAGGCTGAAAATCTGCGCCTCAGCGATATCGAAATCATAGGGCTGTATCATCAGCTAACGAACCTCTCGTTAAGCCATACCGACGTTGAAGACATCAGCATTTTGGGCGAATGCGAGATGCTTACCGACCTCGACTTGTCAGATACACAGGTGCAAAGCCTTGACTCCATCGAACTGCCTCAGTCGCTGAGATTACTCAACTTAAGCAACACAGGCATTTCAGACCTCACTCCTATTGAAAACCTTGAAAACCTGCAACTGCTCATCATCGACGGCACTCCTGTCACCGATTTAAACCCAGTTGCAAAGTTAATAAGACTCAATGAGTTACAATGCAGAAACACAAGCATCAGTGATTTGATGCCTCTCAAAGACATGGCACATCTGGTGAGGATTTATTGCGACAACACACTGATTGACTCAGAAAAAGCTGACAGTTTCAGACATGAGAACCACAATGTGATGGTCATTTATGAGACCAAAGCGCTTCAAGACTGGTGGGATGGCCTTGAGCCAGCATGGAAAGAGGTGTTTGCGACACAAAACAACACCGATATCAATCCAGATGCCGAAGAGCTTCATGTCATAATAAGCATGAAAACGCTCACTTTGGACCCATTTTTTGCCGACGCTCTGCCGATTGAGCGACTCACAAACCTTGAGAGCCTGAATATCGAGAATACGATAATTTCCGACCTCGCCCCTCTCCATGCCTTGCATAATCTGAAGTACCTGAATCTGAAAGGTACTAAGGTTAAGGATTTAAAACCGCTTGAAAATATCAGCAATTTATTGACTATCAATATTGAAGATACTGAAATATCAGATTTGGAGCCACTCTGCAACATGAATAGCCTCAGCATAGTGAAAGCTGAACACAGCAAAGTGACATCTGAGCAGGTGTTCAAACTCAAGACCGCCGTGCCAAACGTGTCGATTATCTATCAAACAGAAGCTTTACAGCGCTGGTGGGACACCCAACTTGATGACAGCTGGCGTGACGTTTTTAGAGATATCATAGATTTAGGCCTCAACCCTACTGCCGAGCAGCTTCAGGCTATAGCCGACATTGAAGAGATTAACGTGGATACTAAAACCATGATTTCAAGTCTTGAGCCATTGACAATGCTTATGTTCCTTAAGAAATTGAGTATCAACGACAACCACATCACCGATTTAAGTCCTTTAAGCGAATTGAAGGTTCTTGAAGAATTGCATATCGATGGTAATGCCATCAACGATATCTTTGCTTTGGCAAACGTCACCACGCTTGAGGTACTATCACTTGAGAACACTCGCGTTATTGATTTGAATCCTTTGGAGAAAATGAAAAATCTGCGTGTGCTTGATATTTCAAACACTAACATCAAGAATATCAAGGTTTTGGCACATTGCACCGCTCTTGAGGAGTTGAACATTGCCAACAGCAGAGTCAGGTCACTGGCACCAGTTGCGGGTCACAGTTCGTTGAGATACGTCAAGGCGATTGGCTCTAAGGTCAAGGCAAAGGAGATTGACGCCTTAAGAAACAGCCGTCCTGAGCTTAATATAATCTATCATTAAGATTATCAATCAGATAACCCAAGTCAAAGGGAATTCTTTTTCAGCCATAAATGCGTTGGTCGCCTCCACATCGTCGGAGAAACCGAGGAAGTATCCGCCACCGCCAGAGCCGCATATCTTGATTTGGAAATGCACATCCTGGCGTTTCAGTGAGAATAGCGGCAACATGTTGTCAGTAATCATAGGACGCATCATAACTGTTTGATAATAAGAGAGATGCGCAAGGTCATCGAAGAACTTATCTACATCACCTGCTACCAAAGAGTTGATGCAGCGACCAACAAATGGGACATAAAGCTCGTTGAAAGCTTTCAGATAACGTTCGTTTTCACGTTGTTCCTTAAAATAATTCACCAAAGTTTTTGTCTCACTCTTTATCTTACTGTCTATCAAGAAGATATGCATGTTTTCAGGCACAAAATCCTTTTCAAAAATCTTGATTTGTTTGTCTTCGGTCAGCACGAAAGGCTTGCCGAGATAGCATTGGAGAGGGTCGAGTCCCGAACTGCTGCCGTGGAAACAGTTTTCCATATCACCCAGAAACTTTTTAAGCACCATCAGGTCGTCGATTTCTTTGGTTTTAAAGCGATCATAGACAGCCGCTGTCAGTGCTCCTGAGCTACCAACGCCATAGCCTGAAGGGATGCATGAATCGAGAAACATGCCTTTTTTCAGCTCAGCTCTAAACTTCTCAACATCAACGTTTTCGGTAAAATATTCATCTTTTTCGAGGTAGTTTGCGAAGGCATACAAGCTGCGGTTTGACGAATAATTCTTCTTGCCGTGGTTACGCCATATATAATCCCAATGCGACTCGCCAGTGTAGAGAGGCATAAGGAGTGCCGGTGATCCGAATATCATCGAATATTCGCCAAAAAGAATGACTTTACCGTAGTATTTTTTTATTTCCATTTGAATTAAGTTTATAGGTTCATATTTTGTACAACATCGTCAATGCATTGATTATCATGACAATATTGTAGAAGATTATCTTTTACGAAACTCTTTACCTGCAGGTTGCATGAATCAGGATAAAGAAGATGCACGTTAGGGCCTGCGTCGAGGGTGAAGCATGCCAGGATGCCCGTATCATGGCGAAATTCACGCAGTAAATCGATGATTTTCATTGTGTTAGGCTCCATCAGGTGGTATGGAGGATTTGATGTCGCCATCATCTCATGAAGCTGCAGTGCTTCGGCTTCAGCAATAGCTATAAACTCTTGAATATCACCGCTTTGAAGCACTTTAAGAAGGCGTTCAGTATTATTTCGTGCTGTTGCATAGCGCTGTTCCGCCAGCGGATGACCATTCATCAGCGAGTGTCCGACGCGTGATGAGACGCTTTTTTCTTTGTTTGAGACTATCAATATGCTGTCGTGATATGTCTTGAAAACAGGATTCACCATATCGGCCAATGGCACTGCATATTCGTCAGAACTTTCTGATACTGAAGGCGTTACACCCCACAATGTCATCACTGGATACACTGAGCGGGCGGCACTTCCTGAAGCTAATCGTGAAAGGAAAGACGCTTTTCGCATATCGACAGGCGTAACATCTTGATTTACAAGCTTTTCCAATTTCAAAAGACATATTACAAGCGCGCTCATCGAGGCGGCACTTGAAGCTATACCTGAAGAATGTGGGAACGAGTTGCTGCTTTCTATCTCAAGATCAAGACCTTGCAAAAAGCCATAATACTGTTGGTTTTCAGTAAGATATTTCTCGATTTTTTCTTGAAACTTTGGTGACTCCTTGCCTTCGAACATGAAATGCATTGAACATTTGCCAGTATCGTTTTTTGTAGCTTTTACTGATGTTTCGGTGTGGCAACGGCTCAACGTAAAGCTTATCGAAGGGTTGTTTGGCAGCTGGTTGCCGTGTTTGCCCCAATACTTCACTATTGCAATGTTTGAAGGAGAAACCGATGATACTGAAAACTCGTTCATAGTTAATTTTGTCTCAATTATGATGCAAAAATAATAAAATTTATAATATGATAATAAAATTTACGTTAATTTTGTGCCATTAAACATTACTACTATGAAAAAGATTCAGATTATTGCTTTGATAATCGCTATTGCTGCGGTTTTGGTTTCTTGCAAGGATAAAAAGACGATGATGAACAAGGACCGTTCGGTTGGCGGCTCTTCTGAGATTTTGCTTGTGACACAGAACGACGAGCAGTGGAATGGTCGTCTTGGTGAGGCTGTACGCGATTTTTTCACTAAAGAGCAATATGGACTTCCACAGCCGGAGCAGAATTTCAGGGTGGCACACATCAACGCAAACGCGCTCAACGATATGTTCAAAAGGCATCGTAACCTTATCATCGCTGAGATAGTGCCAGACTTGACAAATCCAATCATAGAATCACAAAACGACTGGCTGTCGTCGCCACAATATGCCATCAAAATCAAGGCAAAAGATGTTGACAGTTGGATTAAAGTGTTTGATAATCAAAAAGATGAGTTGAAACGAATATTTGACCAAAACGAACGCGCCCGTTTCATGGATTTCTTCCGTCCGATGGCAAACGCAAAGATTATGGAAACACTGAAAAACCAGTATGGATGCACCATCACAGTGCCGGATGGTTATTATATTGCCGTCAACAACGACTATTTCACTTGGCTCAGAAAAGAAGAGACTGACAAGAGTTTTGGCTTGATAATCTATCAGTTACCATACAAAAGCACCGATGATTTCAGCGAAGAGCGACTGATTAAAGTAAGCGATTCTGTCACGAAGAAATACATTCCCGGACCGGCAGATGGCAGTTATATGACTCTCGACAAAGAGTTTATCAAGCCTGTTTTCCGTGTTGTCCCTGATTTTCCAGCCACATATGCCGTCGAGATGCGTGGTTTATGGAAGACTGAAGGCGAATTCATGGCAGGACCATATGTCGCCTACACCTTTGTCAACCCGCAATCAAACAGAATTACGACTATTGAGGGCTTTGTATATTACCCCAACAAGCCAAAACGCGACTTGTTGAGGCAGGTTGAGGCACTCATCTGGAGCTTAAAGTTTTAACTTCTGACCGACTTTCAAGTCGTTGCTTTTCAAGTTGTTTTTCTTCTTGATATAGTCAACGGAGACGTTGTACTGCTTGGCGATTTTCGTGAGATTATCGCCTGATTTCACTGTATAAACAGTGTTACCTGAAACAGTGTTTTGTGATGATGTTGACTGTTTCTCCGGAGGATATACCTTCAGCTTTTGTCCAATTTTTATGGTGTTGGATTTAAGATTGTTCCATTTTTTCAGATCGGTTACCGAGCATTTGTATTTTTGAGCGATTTTGCCCAATGTCTCTCCTGATTTCACCACATGGACTGTTTGTGTTGTCGAGCGTTCGACAGGCTTCGGGTTACCTGCTTGTGCCATCGGGGCGCCCGAGCTATACACTATCAGTTTCTGACCGATTCTAAGATTATCGGATTTGAGGTTATTCCACGACTTAAGTTGTTTAACGCCAACGTGATACTTTCTCGCTATCACACTCAACGTCTCGCCTTTTTTCACGATATGCACACTTCTGTCGGAGATAGCCTTCATCTGTTCCTGCATCTTTTCCTTGTCGATGCCACTCTTTGTTTTAAAAGAATACAATTCTTTTTCGTGGTCGATATACTCGCCAACGTATTTTTCAGGAATCTGAAGCACGAGAGGTTTTTTGGCTGTTGCCGGAATGATGGATTTCGTGTATTGGGGGTTGAAGAATTTGATATCTTCCATTGGGATTCCGAGCATCTCATGAAGCTGGTCGAAATGAAGTGCATCGTGCACCATCACTGTGTCGATTCCGTTTTTGATGATACCTGGGTCGAGAGGGCAAATATTATGCTCAGGATAATAATTCAACACATAGTTGACTGCGATAAACGCCGGCACATAACCACGTGTCTCGCGAGGCAGATATGGCCAAATTGCCCAGTAATTCTTGATACCTCCGGCTCTTCTTATAGCTTTTTTGACGTTGCCGGCTCCAGAGTTATATGCTGCTAGGGCAAGGAACCAGTCGCCAAACATTTGATAGAGGTCGTTGAGATGCTGACATGCCGCTTCCGTTGATTTCAGCGGGTCGAAACGGTCGTCAACGAGAGTGGTGACATTGAGTTTATACACTTTTCCGGTGGCATACATAAACTGCCAAAGACCTTTAGCGCCAGCCCAAGAACCGGCGGTAGGATTGAGTGCCGACTCAACAACGGCAAGATATTTCAACTCAAGAGGCATGTTATATTTGTCGAGAGTCTGCTCAAAAAGAGGGAAATAAACATCCATCAAGCCCAGTATTCTCTCGGTTTTATCGCGTTTTTGAACAGCATAGACATCGATAAACGACTTCACATGTTTGTTATACACCAACTCTATGGTGGTATTTCTGTTCAATTCCTCAATTCGCTGGGCATAAATACTATCAGGGAAGCTCGGAATAAATCCTGGAGGATAATTGCAAGTATTAACAATACTTCCTTCGAAATATGGTATAACCTGAAGAGTATCAATAGCTTCCAACATCTCTAAAGATTCATCGACGATACCTTTACCCGAGTTTTCATCATCAAAAACCTGTTGGATTTGTTCCTGAATGCTGTCAGGGAGGGTGTGATCGATGGTATCAAGAACATAAAGATCATCTAAAATAGAAGTGTCAATAGAGTCGTTCATGATACGTTCTTGTGCTGTAAGGGTATCTGCCTTGACGATGGTGTCATTAATCTGTGCAAAAGTCAATAAAACCAATAAGATGCTGTTCATTTTCAATATTTTTTAAAGTGCAAAAATACAAAAAAAATCAATTATTTTAACGATTATATTCAACAAATAAGTATCTTTGCAGGCTAAAATTTTTATTTAGAAATTAATTCTTAGAAAAATGAAGAAAATATTACTCAGTATTGCTGTTTTGACTTTAATTTTCAGCATTAAAGTTAACGCTCAGGAGCAGAAGACTCCAGATTGGAAAAGATGGCATTATCTCTCTGAAGAAGAGATGAATACGCCAGTAAGAAACATGAATTTTGTTGAGACCGACCCGCCTACAGGCACACCACGTTTCGTGGCGGAGTTTGAGCCTATGCAGGGCGTGATGATCCGTTACCCTCTTGGAATTCCTACAAATTTGGTGGCACAGCTTTCGAACAACTGCCATGTATATTGCGTGGTTACATCGTCATACCAAAGCAGCGCACAGAGTGATTTCCAAGGTGCAGGTGTCAACATGAGTAATGTCACCTTCGTGAACGCGCCATCTGATTCATATTGGATTCGCGATTACGGTCCGTGGTACATTTTCGAGGACAGAAACCCAGCTATTGTTGACAACAAATACAACCGTAACCGTCCGAATGACGATAATATGTCGGGCGTTTTTGCCAACTTCTGGAACATCCCGATGTACGGCATGAACCTGACACACACTGGCGGTAACATGATGGAAGACGGCCGTGGTCATGGTGTCAGCGATGAACTGGTATTTCAGGAAAATAGCTATAACGAGACCAATGTCCGCAACAAGATGCGCGACTATCTCGGCATTGATCCTTATCATGTCACCATCGACCCACAGGGTGATTACATCGCACACGTCGATTGCTGGGGCAAGTACCTCGCACCTGATAAGATTTTGATTGCACAGCTGCCGCAAAGCAACCCACGTTACCAGTATTACGAGCAGGTTGCTGAGTATTTCGAGACAACAAATTGCTGCTGGGGCTATCCTTACCACGTTTACCGCGTGCAGGAACCAGGAGGCAACACACTCGCTCCATACACCAACTCATTGATTCTTAACAAGACAGTGTATGTGCCTATGGGCGACAATTCATCTTACAATCAGCAGGCAATTGAGGTTTATCAGCAGGCGATGCCAGGTTATAATATCGTTGGTGTCACCAACAATGACTGGTACACAAGCTGGGAGAACACTGACGCTCTTCACTGCCGCACACGTGGTGTGATGGACTTCGGCATGCTCTTCGTTGACCATAGAGATGTTTTGCACGGCATTCAGGAATGGCAGGATTCGATGGCAGTTACAAGCAAATTCATCGCTTACAGCGGTCAGGATTTGAAACAGGATTCACTCCTTGTTTATTATAGCATCGATGGCGGTGCATATCAGGTTGCACACATGACAGCAACAGGTGAACCTGACGAATATGTCGGTTACATCAAAGGTTATCAGGGTGAATCTGAAATCGATTACTATGTATTTGGTGCCGACGAGTCAGGACGCAGATACACACAGCCAGTGTTTGCCGAGTTGGATCCGCATCATTTCACGATGGAAGAGCATACTCCAATCACACCAACCGAGCCAACAATCAGTGTGACAGATATCACATTTGAGACCTATGAGCCTGTGACATTCACAATTACAAATGAAACAGACAACGCATTTTCTATCAACAACATAGACGAAGCAACAACTGGCTTGTCCTATTTAGATATTGAGACAAGCTCAGAGCTTCCTGTGACACTTGCCGTTGGCGAAAGCCTTGATGTTACTGTAAGCGTTGGCATCTACGTTAAAGGTTATGTTGAGACAGCTATTGAAATCGTCAGCAGTATTGAGACACAGGTCATTCCAGTGAGCATCAACGAGGAAATTATTTCTGGTGTTGACGAAAACAACGTTGCAAGTTTCGAGGTTTATCCTAACCCGATGAATAACACCTTATATGTTAACGGCGACGTTCAGGATGTTACCATCTTCAACGCTGTAGGCCAGCAGGTGCTGTTTGTTGAGAACGCCAACGAAATCAACGTTGAAGATTTGAGCGAGGGCTTGTACTTCGTAAGAATCAGTGACAAGAGTGGAAATAGCATGGTTAAGAAAATAGTAAAAAATTAAAAAAAATGTTGCGCGTGTCAAAAATTGTTGTATTTTTGCAGCGCAATTTAGGTCGGGTTCTACTAACGGTTAGGTAACGACACTCTCACTGTCGAAATAAGGGTTCGATTCCCTTACCCGATACACCAAAAAAGCACCGAAGTTTCGGTGCTTTTTTTATTCTGTCACGTAAGGATTATTACGTTTCTCATCCCCTATTCTCGTTTGCGGACCATGACCGCAGTAGGCTATTGTGTCGTCTGGCAGTTTGTAAAGCACATCGCGTAGGCTTTTTTCGATTGTCGAATAGTTGCCTCCAGGGAGGTCGCAGCGGCCAATGCCCCTATAAAACAAGGTATCGCCAGTAAAGACGATGCCGTCTTTCTCATCGTAGAAGCAGACATGACCTGGCGCATGACCTGGCGTAAAAAGCACCTTCAACTCGTCGTCGCCGACCTTGATAATGTCGCCGTCGTTGAGGTCTTTTGTAGGTGTAAGACATCTGTCTTGCGTGAAATTGATGCCGAAAGCAGCCGCATAAGCCCAAACTTTGTCATAAAATGGTTTCTCGATCGGATGAGCAGCCAGTTCGACATGATATTTATCGGCAATAACCTTGTTGCCCATAACATGGTCGATGTGCGAATGCGTGTTAAGTAGCATCAATGGTTTCAGACCGTTTTTGTCGATATAATCTAAAATCTGTTTGTCCTCAAACGGCTCCAAATTGCCAGCATCGATGATGACACAGTCTTTGTTTTCGTTGTAAACTATGTAGGTATTGACTTGTATCTGATTGAAAATAAATGACTTAATCGATAGCATACTTAATCAATTTTGAGTTTTGAGACGACTTCGTCGGTACTGATGTTCATCATACATTTGAAATGACCTTTAGGACATTTTTTGTAGCCAAGCTTGGAGCATGGGCGACATTTCAAGCCTTTCACTTCCATTATATGTGATTGAACATCAAGCTTTTCCGGATAATATTGATACATTCCAAATTCAGGAACGGTGTTACCCCAAACGGATACCATAGGTTTGTGCAATGCTGCGGCGATGTGCATCATGCCTGTATCGCTTGTCAGAACGGCCTTCGCCATCTTGATAATGGATGCCGACTGTTCCAAATTGAGCATACCAACAGGATTCCACACGTTCTCCCCCACAGCATCGGCAATAATTTTTGCACGTTTCATGTCACCAGGTCCACCAAGCAAAATCACAGGTTCATCGAGTTTTTCGATGATTTCAATGACTTTTTCGACAGGCATCACCTTGGTGTTGTAGCTGCCACCAACCACGATGGCATAAAATCCGTTTCTAAACTCCTCCGGGATATCTGGTTCCTGCATCAAATTCGTTTCCGAAATATAAAACTCCAGTCCACGACCATCATTTTTCACGCCAAGAGGTTCAACAGCTTCAAAATATCTGTCAACTATGTGAATATCAGGAAGTTTGTTGATTTTGAAAGTCGTGAGCAGCATCTTCTTGAAATCGAGTTTATGAAACGAATGATGCTCACATCCTAATGCAAAACAAACGCGTTTTGAGCGGCTATTTTTCTGTAAATCAACAACATAGTCGTATTCTTCCTTCTTCAGCTCTTTAATCACTTCACGAATTGAATTGGCGTATTCGAAAGTCTTGTCAACATACGGATTGTTGTGCGACAGACTAGCGAATTTATCTTTCGTAAGCACATGAAGCTCAACATCATCGTCCATCTGGCGCTTGATGCAGCGGATGACAGGCGTAGTAAGGACGATGTCGCCGATTGAGCTGAAACGAATGAGCAGAATTTTCATTATTTAGAATTTTTTAGTTAGAGTATAACGGCTAACACCTTTATAATCAATATCTTTATGGTCTTTCAAGTATAAAATCTCACCGTCATTGGCAGTATAGTCGGTTTTTTCGATGCTGACGCAACGGCCTTGTGCCCACTTCGCCATGTAGCTGTTTATGGCAACGGTATAAACTCTCTCATTATCAAGAGGTTCGCCATTTTCGAGATACACTTTGGCATTCATAAAGCCCCCCTGCCCATCGTCTGAATGAATGTAATCGATGGTATAGGTGATGCCCGAAACATGTGTGCAATCGCCGTCGGCTGTCGAAGCAACATTCAAATAATCTGCAATCTGTGCGCCAGTCATTTTTGCTATAACTAATTCATTATCAAATGGATCAAGAGCAAAAATATCGGCTTTGTCGAGGTTGCCGCCATGCAAGCTGTCGAGACGTACGCCGCCAGGATTTTGCATACCAATATCGGCCTTTGTAATATATCGTACTGCGTCAGCCATGAAAGCCCCAAGAGCATCCCAGCCGTCAAATTGGGTCTTGGCAGTGCCTAAAACAACATGGAATTCAGGATTGGCATAGTAACCGTCAACTTCTTTTTGAATTGCGGCATCGACTTTCGTAACCTTTTTCATATCAATAGGTTGCGATTCTTTAGAAACTATTTTTCCGTCTTTCAACTGGATTTTTGTGACAGTAGCGTATGTCACATACGACTTCGACTGGGTGTAAAGCACGCCATCGTCAAATTTTTTTGTATATAAATCATGTGAATGGCCGCCGATAATCAGGTCAAATTCAGGATATTTCTCCGAAAACTTTATTTCTTCCGGCAGACCACAGTGCGAAAGAAGCACAAACACGTCACAACTATCCTTGAGGTAAAGATAGTCGCCAATAACTTCATCAGCTGGTTTGAAATCGACATTTATCATGTTTTTTTCATGTGAACTTGGCTTTCCGCCGTTTTCAGTTTCAATCATTCCAAGGAAGAGTGTTTTAACATCCTTGCCGTTGATTTTGCGTGTAATTGTCACATAATCAGGCAGTTTCAAATCTGGATAACCAGTAAAATATGCGTTTGCGCAAATCACAGGGAATTTAGCGGTGTTGACAAAATACCTTATTCCGTCGATGTTGCCGTCGAATTCATGGTTGCCAAGTTCCGACACGTCGAAGCCTATCTCATTCATTATGTTAATCATTGGGAAATTAGGCTTTCCTGGGAATTTGTCGTTGTAAGGATTGCCGGTACGGTTATCGCCAGCGCTTACGATTATCAGTTCGGGATAAAGGTTACGCAGACTGTCGGCAACAAATGCAAGTCGTGGCATGTTTTCGATCTTGCCGTGCATGTCGTTGACTGAGAGAATCACCAATTCTTTTTGGTTGGTGGTGTTGTTACGGCTTACTTTGCTTGTGCCGCATGACATCAGCAATACGCTGATAATCAAAATGTTAAATATTCGTTTCATACTATTAAATTATATTCTGAAAATATTGTTTCCACAGCTGTCTCGTACTCATCCAAGTGATTGACTTTCTTTACTTTACGCCAAACATTTTGCGGGTCGTCGAATATGTTCATCATATATTTCCACAGCTCTTTCATGCTTCCGATTATTTTCGGGCTTCCGCCAGCGTGGTGAAGACGTTCGACATATAAATCGACAACGAAATTATGCAGACGATGTTTTTTATCTTGTTGATTATCAATATTTTTAATCTGTTCGGCGAGGAACGGGTTGGTGAGGAGGCCGCGACCGAGCATGATTGATATTTGATGCATCCCATTTGAGACGGATTGCAATCCGTCTCTACAATTAGACACAGAATTAAATTTTTCGACATCGAAAATATCGCCATTATACACCAACGGCTTATTAATCAAAGGTATCAGCGCTTTGAATTTTTCGAGTGATGCCTCACCTGTGTACATCTGTTTGCCGATACGAGGATGAATAATTATCTCACTGATATTCAATGTGTTGAATGCATCGACAAAGACATATATTTCTTCATCGTTGAAGTAACCGAGGCGGCATTTTATGCTGAATTTGATGCTTTCGACATGTTCGCATACTTCGGTCAGCATTTTTATGGTGCGTGATGGGTCGGCCATGAGTCCACAGCCACGTGTTTTGTTGGCGACACGCGGAAACGGACACCCCATATTGAGATTAAACTCTCGGTATCCCATTGATTTACACTGATTTGCAAATCGTACAATCTCTTCAGCTGTGTTGCTCAAAATTTGTGGAACGACAGTGTTCACATCGTTGAAATCAGGACTAATCTCCTCGCCACGCAGACTTTTAGAGTTATCTTTTTGAATTCCGGTAAAAAACGGGGTATAAAACTTGTCTATTCCATCAAAATGTTTCTTAAAAACATTGCGATAGACAACATCGGTAATTCCCTGAAACGGTGCAAGACTCAGTGTTTCCATTGTTTTACGAGTATTAGTTTGACAATGGTCAATGCAGCGAGCAGTGCTGTCAGGAAGACCGAAATTTTGTATAAATAATCGCCGTAGCGAACGTAGAACGTCTGTTTGTCATTTGTTTTCAACGTATCGCGCAAAGCTGTCTGTTCCCAGTATTTGCTTTGTTTGATGATGTCGCCCCGTTGGTTTATAAAGCCCGAAATACCAGTATTTGCTGAGCGTGCCACACTTCTTCGGGTTTCAATGGCACGCAGTTTTGAGAACTCGAGGTGTTGTTTATGTCCGGGCGAGTTGCCCCACCAGCCATCGTTAGTGATGACAAACAGCAAATCGGCACCTTTTTTTACAAATTCAGTGACATAGCCTCCGAACACCGATTCGTAACATATCAACGTACCAATTTTATGATTATCAAATGATAATGTGCGTGCTTCATCGTCTTTTTTCAATGTTCCCACGGTACCGCCGAGGTCAAGGGCGCTGTCTTTGAGCATTCGCATAAACCACCACGATGGCATTGCCTCGGCACCAGGCGTCAGCTTTGACTTATGATAGAGCTGGATTGAGTCTTTGGTAATCAAAGTGGCGGTGTTGTAAGCATAAAAACACTTGTCAACATCGTGGAATTTTCGCGCTGCAAAGTCGTTTTCAAAGCCATCCGGAGCTAAACCGTAGGCGCTGATGCCAATCACATAACAAGTATTGGGATAATTCGCCAAAAAACGACGTAACTCTTTGATCGAGTAATATTTATCAATTCTCTCAAGCCAAATATTCTCTTGTATCGCCGACTCCGGACTGACTACAAAACGAGTGTTTTTCGTCACCAAAGGCTCTGCAACGGAGAGGTTTCGGTCCATAATCTGTCGTGCATTCAAGGTAAACTCTTCAGAATACGGATCAAGATTTGGTTGCACAACGACGATTTCAACGTCATCGCCGGTCTCTTTATATGAGAAATATTGTATTTTACTGATTATCAATGGGATAAAGAGGAGGCAAATAAGCGAAATGACATATCTTTTATTATAATTTTTTAATAATTTATAACATAAAATATTAGTAGATAAAACCCAGATCGTGCCGCCGGCGATGCCAGTGAATTCGTACCATTGCACCCAAGTGTGGTAGTGCGAGAACACGTTGCCGAGGTTGAGCCAAGGCCAGTTGAGTTGCCAGTTGAGATGTAGGTATTCGAAGGCTAACACAAAGATTATCAATAGATAATAGCCTTTTTTATTGTCGTAAAGCCTTGTTTTTACAAAATGATATGCCCAGAATACGCATGTCATGAAAATGGTATTGAGGACTATCATCGCGATGGTGCCGAATGCTGTGGTTTTCCATACCCACCATGTGGTTAAGGCATTCCAAATCAAAAAAGCAAGTGATGAAATCCAGAATGAATAGTCTTTTTCCTGAAAATAGAGCAATGGGACGAAAGCCACGAAGGCGAGTGGTGCGAGACCGCGCACAGGCCATGCGGCGGCAATCAAGAGACCGCTCAAAACTGCCAGCCCGACCTTCACATGCCACCTCATATCACTTGATTCTCAATAGTTTGGACATCTTACAGCTATCGTCCATGAAAACGATAGATGCATTGGCGTTGCGTTCGATCTGATTTATGCTCTCCTCGAAAAGCTCACAAATCTGAGTCACATTTCGCATATTAATAAAAGGTGCGAAATTCTTTGTGAAAGCTTTCTCATCGGCTGGAAGCATCACGTCGTCAGGCATGTTATTGTTGAATAGCAACGAGTTATGAAAAATATTCAGGCCATATTCCAGGAACTCTTTTTGTTTTTCACGACCCAGTGGTTTTATGTCGTTGGCTACCAGGTCGATAAGCTCTGGAAGTGCGCCTTTGAAGCAGTAACGCATCCATTTTTGGAATGTCTCGGCGTAAAGCTTTTCATCTTCTATATCTTTGGCATAGCGTTGGGCTAAAATCCAGTTGCCATTTGCCAAAGCAGCAGCGTCGCCAGCCTCTTGTTCGGAGCATGCAACTCGTTGAATAAGAGCTTCTTGCACCTCTTGCAGCCCTAGTTTCTGAATCTTTGTCAACACACAACGCGAACGAATTGTGGTTAGCAGTTCCTCTTGATGTTCTGCAATGAGGATGAATAGAGTTTTCTCTGGCGGCTCCTCAATAAGCTTCAGTAACTTATTGGCGCTCTGTGCGTTAAGCTTCTCTGCCATCCAAATAATCGCTACTTTGTATTCGGCCTCGTAAGCTTTGAAGCTGAGTTTTCGCATTATTGTGGCAGCGTCGCGCACATTGATGATACCTTGTTTATTTTCGATATCAAGCTTTACAAACCAATCCGACAAGTCTGCATATCCTTGACAATCAGCGAGATATTCGCGCCACTCGGTGATAAACAAATCCGACTCAGGATTTTTGTCAACCTTTTTCGTTGTTGCTGTCGGAAACACAAAATGTAAGTCGGGATGAGTGAGCGACATGAATTTCTTGCATGATGGGCACATGCCACAACTGTCTGATTCTGAGCGATTTGTGCAGTTTATGTATTGCGCGTAAGCCAGTGCCAACGGCAACTTTCCGCATCCTTCAGGACCCAAGAACAGCTGTGCGTGAGGCACACGACTCTCCTTAACGCTCTGAATAAGGCGTTTTTTCAAGTCATCAAGCCCTATCACATCAGCAAAAAGCATTATCTCTTGATGATTTTTTTCGTTGAAATATCACCTTTTTTATCAATAACTCTGATGAAATAAACGCCACTTGCGAAATCAGCAATATCAATTGATTCTGAATTTGTTACATCTTTTGCAAAGACTTTCATTCCTATCGCATTGTAAATCTCGGCATAGGCAACATCCTCACCTTTCACGTAAATGACGTCGTTGGCAGGATTAGGATAAACCATCACTACATTATCCTCATCAGCGACAGATTCGACGCTGAGAATCATTGTATTACCTGGGAATGTGATATCGTCAATCCAACACACATTATCGCCTCCGCCACCATTTGGAGCGGTATCGTAGCACCATTTAAGAGTATGCTCACCTGGCGCAAGGTCATACGATACTACAGTCCAGTCATTTTCGCCTGAAAACATACTTATTACAACGCCGTCGATGAAAAACATGAGTTTATCTCTATTCAGCGAATTGGTCTTGTAATAGAACGACACCGCACCTTCCGTCGTGTTTTCTATTTCAATGTATAACGATGTCTTCTGATTTTTCGTGATACGGCCGCATTGAGCACTATAAACTCCACTATGTGACACTGTATCAGTCACAAACCAATGGGCGTCATCGTCGTGTTTCCAATTAAAATGCGAGAAATCGCCACTCTCGAAGTCTTCTTTCACAGTTCCGACAGTCAGAGTGATGCTCTTTTCATCAGAATACTGACCTGTGATAGCGCTGACATTCACTGTCATCATTGAGCCGTCAGGAGTATCATTGGCAATGAAAATCTCCACCTCCTCCTCAAACTCATCGCCGACAGCCACGTTTCCGCAATTAACATCATTGCTTATAAATGACATATATTCATTATTGACAGTGCCGTGAACATAAACATTTTCGGCGGCATAATGTCCTTTATTTGTTCCTCTGACAGTAACTTTAAATGTCTCGCCTGGATCGAGGAAACCATTCATGTCGCCCGACACCTCAGCGTATGATATCTCGTTGATTTTCAACACTGGAGCTACAGCTTGGAAATAAACGTCACGTGTCCAGACATTGGTACCATCGGTACAAGTCATGACAAAATCGACATAAGTGCCATCAGGAATGCTGTTTGCCACTTCAATATCAAACGCGTCGTTAATCAACACTGATTCGCCTGCGTTGACAGTGCCGATTTCCACAGTTGATTTTGACAATGTAACATAGCTCGAAACCGTTGATAATGTAGCGGTTACGTTATTTGCATCCACTGCACCTGCGTTTTTAAACTCCACATCCATTGAGATGTTGGTTCCAAAGACCATATTTCCATGAATATCAATGGTTTGAGGATAAACGTAAGCGGTGTTGTTATCAATTACAACGATATCTATAGTTTGTGGGAAAGCATTCGGACCAGTGATGATAAGTTGCAGAGTATCAGCGTTATCGAGTGCTTCCGCAAAGTTGATGTCTGCATGTCCGTTTTCATCTGTCATTCCGAAAGCGATCAGTTCGCCGTTATGGAATATGCTGCAACGGAAGTTGCTTTGTGCCTCGCCTCTATGAGTGATTGTGACAGGTGTTGTTGTCGTTCCGAGTGTCAATGCTGACGCATAGTTGATTTCCGGACGGAATGGTTCGTCGAGCCACGGGCACACTGCCACATCGCCTAAGATATTGATATCGTATAAGTTCCAGCGCATACATGGGTCATCGACAGCATAAGGAGCTGTCATAATTTTCATTTCCACGAAAGCTGTTCCTATATAAGGAAGGCGGTCGTTGTAATAAGCATCGACGAATTCGCGGTGCAGGTGTGCTGCCATACCGTCGCCCCAAGGCTGATACCATCCATAGCGTGAATTGCCTGTCGTTGCCACGAATCCTGTCGAGATATTGACAAGGCGTTCGAGCATGCAGGTGTGTGTGAAGTCACCACAGATACAACCATGTGAATGGAAGAAATTGTAGTTGTGATGCACTCCGTCAAGCTGTTCGAAAGAGCTGTCATTGGTACTGTTGACATACCATCCAGCCACGTAATCGGTGTTTGCATGACCCACATGATGAACATATTGTCCGCCATATTGGTTGATGGCTTTTCTGAAGATTGCACCGCTCCAGCCTGTAGGAGATCCCTCGTAAATTTTAATAAAATTGTAATCTGCAGGGATACCGACCGTAGTATAGTCAAATGCTGACGAGCCACCGATGAGCATATTCAGATCGGTGCTGCCGTAGTAGCCGTCGCCCAGATGCTCAGCGCCGAGTATCACATCGTGGAACTCGCCAAGGACTGGATTCGACTGATACTCTAACGTCTTGTGCATCATATTGTTAAACTGCACTTCATTATTGAAAGGCATACGACCTATTGCCAATTCAGGAAGGAGGTCGTCTTCACCGATTTCACCCCAAAGCTCGTCATTATCATCGTTCCAAGTGCCGTCGAGGCATACGAAATACATGTCGGCAGGAAGGTTATCCACCTCGCTGTCCCAGACATTACAATAAAGTGCGCGCCATGGCACCACGTTGGAGTCACCACCGAGAAGCACCATCATAACACCTTCATTATCATACTCTTGAGTGATGTAGAAACGCATTTTTTCAGCATCATCGCGACCATCGAAGTTGGCAAGGATGTCTTCCAATGCTGTGACATGGGTACGGATGCCGCGAGCCTCGTAAAACTCAACGTATTCATCGAAATGCGAAACCCATTCTTGTGGCGTTATGACCAGAAGCTCATAGCCGCCAATAGTACGGGCGCGAGTTTTGTATTCCTGAACCGCCTCAGGGTTCTGTGCCAGACGCTCAACACGGGCTTGCACCTCCGGTGTCATCCAAAGCTTGCTGCTTCTGTCTGATTTTGAAGCAGTTACATCAACGGTGACAGTCACCGATTTGGCGTATGAAACCTTGCCTGTTGCAGGGACATATCTCACTGGTGTGAACTGAGCGAAAGCAAACGAGCAGCCGTTGAGATATTGAGTGTTTACTTTAGAAGATGTGATTTCTGGATACACATTTTCCGAACGGTAGAAGTCCTCATTTTTCTCAAAAACCAGTGGCTCTGTCGATGACAATGGACGTGGTTTCTGTGAAGGAAGCAGGTTATAAGTGCCTTCCATCTCCACAAAGTCACCATATTCCACTGTAATGCTTTGAGCATCAGTGTTTTGAGGCAACAATAGCGACACCGTCTGCCAAGGCAATGAAGCCTCGCCTGTGATGCCCTTGTTGTATGTGTCAGCAAATTTTATGACATCGTAGCCATTTACCTCGCTGACAATCGGGTTGTCGAAATAATAAGTTTTCTGCACTGTCTGAGCGAATGAGAGAACGCTTAAGATAGCAGCAAACACTAGGGTTAAGAATGTTTTTTTCATGGTAATTTTTATTTATTGATCCAAGCTTCAACTTCTTCAAGTTGGAGAGCTGGGACGTCAAGTTTATTTTTCTTTCTGACACCGTTGAGTTTCTCGCGGAGTGCTGATGGCTTCTCCGACTGCATCATCTCGACGGATGTATAGTTGAGTTTCACGAGTATCTCTGCCCAGAACTCTGGCACTCCGACGGCCATGAAGTCTTCTTTTGTGGCGACTTTCTTATGCACTTCAGGACGCATTGTCGGGAAGAGAAGCACCTCTTGAATCTGTGTCTGGCCTGTGAGCAGCATCACGAAGCGGTCGATGCCGATGCCCATGCCTGATGTTGGAGGCATACCATATTCAAGAGCGCGGAGGAAGTCTTGGTCGATAAGCATAGCCTCGTCATCACCGCGGCCGGCGAGCTTCATCTGCTCCTCGAAACGGAGACGCTGGTCGATAGGGTCATTCAGCTCAGTGTAGGCGTTGGCGACCTCTTTACCATTGATCATCAACTCGAAACGCTCGGTAAGCTCAGGATTGTTACGATGACGCTTGCACAATGGCGACATCTCGACAGGATAGTCAGTGATGAACGTCGGCTGGATGTAGTTACCCTCGCATTTTGCACCGAAAATCTCATCGATGAGCTTGCCTTTACCCATTGACTCATCTACTTCGACCTCGAGTTTCTTGCACACTTCGCGCAGCTGAGCCTCGTCCATGCCGTTGATGTCGATGCCAGTGTTTTCTTTAATTGAGTCAATCATAGAGATGCGTTTGAACGGGCGTTTCAAGCTGATTTCCTTGTCGCCGACATGCAAAACGTCGGTTCCGAGCACGTCGTGGGCGCAGCGGCAAATCATCTCCTCGGTGAAGTCCATCATCCAGAGGTAGTCTTTGTAGGCCACATATATCTCAAGTCCAGTAAATTCTGGGTTATGCGAACGGTCCATACCCTCGTTGCGGAAGTTGCGCGAGAACTCATACACGCCGTCGAAACCGCCCACGATGAGGCGTTTCAGGTAAAGCTCGTCGGCAATACGGAGGTACATCGGGATATCGAGAGCGTTGTGATGTGTCACGAATGGACGTGCCGAAGCGCCACCCGGAATAGGCTGCAACACTGGAGTTTCCACCTCGAGGTAGCCGTTTTCATTAAAGAAACGACGGATGCTGTCGATAGCCTTGGTACGTTTGATGAAGATATCTTTCACCTTGTCGTTCACAACCAAATCGACGTAACGCATACGGTAACGAAGCTCAGGATCGCTGAACTCGTCGTATTTCACTCCGTCTTTCTCCTTCACGATAGGCAGTGGGCGCAACGATTTGCTCAAAACCGTCATCTCTTTGACGTGGATTGAGATCTCGCCCATCTGGGTGCGGAACACGAAGCCTTTCACCCCGATGAAGTCGCCGATGTCGAGCAGACGTTTGAACACCACGTTGTACATCGTCTTATCCTCGCCCGGACAAATCTCGTCGCGGTTGAGGTAAAGCTGGATACGTCCGTGGGCATCCTGCAACTCGCAGAAAGATGCGGCACCCATGATACGACGGCTCATGATACGTCCACCGATGCTGACATTCTCAAACTTTTTGAGGTCGTTGTCGTCGAACTGTTCCTTGATTTGTGTGGTAGTCACGTTGACGTCGAACGCTGCCTGCGGGTATGGGTTGATACCTAATTTGTAAAGTTCCTGAAGGGAATTTCTCCTAATTTGTTCCTGTTCGTTTAACATTGCTATATATCTTTTTTTATTTATTTTTCAAAAAAACACATTTGGGTGCAAAGATAGTGATTTTTTGTTTACCTTTGCATAAATATTTTTATTATTAATAATGGTCGATCTTCTGCAGACGAAAATAGAGTTTTTGAAAGGCGTGGGGCCGAAACGGGCTGAGCTTCTGAATAAAGAGCTGGGCATCTTCACGTTTCAGGACCTCCTCGACTATTTCCCGTTCAGGTACATCGACCGCTCGCAGATCCATAAGGTAAGGCAGATTTGCGATGACACCGTTTATTACCAGCTCGTCGGCACTGTCAGCAATATACAAAGCATTGGTTCTCCGAGAGTTACGAGGATTACGGCGACATTCACCGACGACACCGGAAGCATAGAACTGGTATGGTTTAAAGGTCTGAAATGGATCAAAAATCGCTTCCAGCCAGGCAAAAAATACCTGATTTTCGGCAAGGCGAGCGTGTTCAACAACCGCTTCAACTTCACCCACCCCGACGTTGAGGACTACAATCCCGACGATGTGCTTGTGGGCGAGGCGTTACAGGGCGTTTATAACACCACCGAGAAGATGAAAAACGCCGGTCTCGGCACAAAACAGCTAGCGAAAATCATAAAGACTTGCGTTTTGCAGGTATGGAACACCATTCCTGAAGTGCTGCCAGAGAGTCTGGTGCTTCACGACAAGCTTCTGCCCCGAAAAGAGGCATACTACAAGATACATCTGCCCTCGAATAGCACTGATATTCAACGTGCTACGACGAGGTTGAAATACGAGGAGCATTTCTTCTTCCAGCTGCGGCTTCTGATACATAAGAAAGACCGCCAGATGAACACCAGAAGCGTTGTATTTCAACAAGTTGGCGATTATTTCAACACATTTTACAAGGAACATCTCCCATTCCCTCTCACCAATGCGCAGAAACGTGTCATTAAGGAGATTAGAGCCGACCTAAAGAGCGGGCATCAGATGAACAGGCTTCTGCAAGGCGACGTGGGCAGCGGCAAGACCATAGTGGCGTTGATGATAATGCTTTTGGCACTCGACAACGGCTATCAGGCAGCCTTGATGGCTCCGACGGAAATCCTTGCTACTCAACATCTTGAGACGCTCATGGCACAGCTCAAAGGCATGGACGTGCATTTTGCATTATTGACAGGAAGCACCAAGACCGCTGAGAGAAAACAAATATTAGCGGATTTAGCCAGTGGTGACCTACAGATAATAATAGGAACGCACGCTTTGATAGAAGACACAGTGGTTTTCAAGAACTTAGGACTCTGCATCATCGACGAACAGCATCGTTTTGGGGTGGCACAGAGGGCGTCGTTCTGGGACAAGACTGACTTCCCGCCCCATACTTTGGTGATGACCGCGACCCCTATTCCCCGCACCTTGGCGATGACGCAATATGGCGACCTCGATGTCTCAAAAATCGACGAGCTGCCACCTGGAAGAAAGCCTGTCAAAACAGTGCATGTGTATCAGGAACAACGACTTGCGGTCATTGGGTTTATGAAGAAACAGATTGCCGAAGGGCATCAGATTTATGTCGTCTATCCGCTAATCAAGGAATCGGAAAAGATGGACTTGATAAACTTGCAGGAAGGCTACGAAGCGATGTTGCGCGACTTCCCCGAGCCGGATTATCACATCAGCGTGGTGCATGGGCAGATGAAAAGCGATGACAAAGACTGGGAGATGCAGCGTTTTGTGCGTGGCGAGACGCATATCATGATTGCGACGACGGTCATCGAGGTAGGTGTCAACGTGCCGAATGCATCGGTGATGATTATCGAAAATGCCAATAGATTCGGGCTTTCGCAGCTGCATCAGCTGAGAGGTAGAGTCGGACGTGGCGCCGAGCAGTCGTACTGTGTGCTCATCACCGACCACAAGCTCACCGGTGAGGGCAAGAAACGCATGGAGACCATGGTGAAGACCAACGACGGATTCGAGATTGCGGAAGCCGACCTTCAGTTGAGAGGCCCAGGTGAAACGCAAGGCACACGGCAATCGGGAATGATTGAGATGAAAATCGGTGACTTTCAATATGACGAGCCTATCATCAGGCACACGAGAAGGATGGCAAACTTATTATTGGATGCCGACCCAACGCTTTCAAAGCCAGAGCATTACGCCACAAAAGAATATTTCTCGCAGCAGTTCGAAAGAGATTTTGATTGGAGTCGCATCGGGTGAGATTTCTCGACAAGCTCGAAATGACAAATTATAAAGATTTGAATATAAATCCTTTTTGAGAATAGTATTCCAGAACTCGAGGGAGGGCTGAAATCATGTTGTTGTATGCTTTCAAGCTGTCGTGGAAAACAATAATTGCACCGTTAGATGCGTTTCGGATGACATTTTGATAGACATCTTCGTGTGAGAGCGCGTGATCCCAGTCGTAGGCAATGACAGTCCAAGCGACTATTCTCAGTTTAGAGTTTAGAGTTGAGAGTTTAGAGCAGTTATCAAGTTTAAAGTTTAAAGTTTTTAGTTTTTTCAGTTCCGACCTCTTTATTTTGCCGTGAGGGGGACGGAATAAATTGCTGTGAATCAATTCATTGGCATCCAAAAACGATTTTACATAATCATCGGTTTTGGTCTTGAAACCATCCTCATGATTGAAGGTATGGCAGCCGACAGTATGACCTTCTTTTTTGATTAATTCAAAAGTTTTAGGGTATTTTTGTACGTTGTTTCCGATACAGAAAAATGTCGCTTTGGCATTGTAACTCTCAAGAATTTCAAGCACTTTCGGTGTTATAAGCGGATGCGGACCATCATCAAAGGTGAGATAAATGGTTTTTTGAGCCGTCTTCGGCATATGCCAAAGCAGCGACGGATAGAACATCCGCAAAAATCCGTTCGGTTTGATAACTCTCACGTTGCAAAAATAGTAAAATTTTAATTAAAACTATTTTTATCAGAAAAAATGCTTATTTTTGCAAATTCGAATAATAAGATATAATCATGAAGAAGCTCATATTAGTTCGCCACGGCGAAAGTGAATGGAACAAACTCAACCTTTTCACAGGATGGACAAACGTCGATTTGTCGGAAAAAGGAGTTCAGGAGGCAATTGAAGCTGGTAAATCGTTGAAAGACAATGGTTACAAGCCAGAAATCTGTTTTACATCATATCTGAAAAGAGCTATCAAGACGCTCAACAACATCCTTGACGTGATGGATATGGACTGGCTTCCGGTATATAAAAGCTGGCGTTTGAACGAAAAGAGCTACGGTCAGTTGCAGGGCTTGAACAAGGTCGATATGGCGAAAAAATATGGCGAAGAGCAAGTGTTGAAATGGCGCCGCTGCTTCGATGTGCAGCCTCCGGCGTTGGCAATGGACGACCCAAAGAGTCCGCGTCAGGATGTGCGCTACGCAGAGCTGACCGACGAACAGATTCCTCTGACAGAGTCGTTGAAAGACACTATAGCACGTCTTATGCCATATTATAAAGATGTGATACTCAAGGCTTTCGAGAATCACAATGAGGTTATGGTGGTGGCTCACGGCAACAGCCTCCGCGGCATAGTGAAAGAGCTGCGCGGAATGAGCGAAGATGAAATCATCAAATTCAACATCCCGACTGCTATACCTTATATTTTTGAGTTTGACGACAATATGAATTTGTTGAACAACTTCTTCCTCGGTGACCCAGAAGAGATTGCCAAGAAGATGCAAAGCGTTGCTAATCAAGGAAAAGCAAAATAACAAAACACTATTCTTATGAAAAAAAGATGGGTCATACCTGACATCCACGGATGCGTCAACACTCTGAAACAACTGGTGGAAAACGGCATTCAGCCGACCAAGGAGGATTCCATTTATTTCCTTGGCGACTACATTGACCGCGGTCCTGACGGCAAAGGCGTCATCGATTATATCATGAGTTTCCAGGAACAGGGTTACGACATCGACTATCTCATTGGTAATCATGAGTATTACTGCATGAATGCCTTTGAAAACGACAAACACAGATGGCTCACCAAGAGCAGCATCCAGAAAGAATGGGAGCTTTACGGTGCCAAGATGACACTGAAGAGTTTCGGCGTGAAACATCCACGCGACATCGACCCAAAATACATCGAATGGATGCAAAAAGGCAAGTATTTCATCGAACTTGACGACTTTATCCTTGTCCACGCAGGTATGAACTTCAACATCGACGACCCGTTTGACGACACCATGTCGATGCTCTGGGTGCGCGACTTCAAAGTTGACACAGGAAAGACCGGTGGCAAAAAAATCATCCACGGTCACGTGCCAGTGGAATACAGCCTCATCGAGCTTTTCCTAGAATCGAACAGCTACGACTTCATAGCTCTCGACAACGGAGTTTATTACCGTGACCAAAAAGTGGGCTTCGGCAACCTCATGGCTCTTGAACTCAACACCATGGAGCTTATCGCCCAACCGAATGTCGATTTCTGATGTTTGTTGACATTCACACACACACTGCTGACAATCAATCTGTTATAAAGATTGTAGATGATTTTTCGGAAAAGATTTTAAAGACTTGGGGAATACATCCTTGGGAGGTTACAGAAGCTAGTCTTTCACGAATACAGTTCGCAAGCGAACAGATTTGCACAGATATTATTGGGGAGGTTGGGTTGGATAAAGTGCATAAAGAAACCTTTGAAAAGCAAATCGAAGTTTTTGAGGAAATGATAAGATTATCAGAGAGTTACAGAAAGCCGATGATAATCCATTGCGTGAGGGCGTATTCCGAAATTATTGAGATTCGAAAAAAAATGAAAGCAACAATGCCATGGGTGATTCACGGGTTCAACAGCTCGGTGGAGACGATGCGGCAGCTTTTGAAATATGATATTTATATTTCGCTTGGTGAGATATTGTATCGCAGTGAAATTCAAGCGGTTAAGATATTAAAAGACATATCTGTCGAAAGGCTATTTTTGGAAACCGACGTATCTGGAAGAGACATCAGAGATGTTTATGAGAAAGCGGCAATTTTGATGGGATGCGAGGTCGAATTTTTGGAAAACAAGATTTTTGAGAATTATGGAAGACTGGAAGCAGCGAACTAATATATTAATAGGTGCAGAAGGAGTTGAAAAGCTTGCGAAAGCTCACGTGCTCGTCGTAGGACTCGGCGGCGTGGGAGCATATGCGGCTGAGCAACTGGCACGAGCAGGCATTGGCGAGATGACTATTGTGGATAGCGACACTGTGAGTGTGACCAACAAAAACCGCCAACTATTGGCGTTGGACAGCACTCAAGGAAGGTTCAAGACCGAGGTGATGGCGGAACGAATCCGTGACATCAACCCAGAGATTAAGCTGCATGTGCTGACGCAATATCTTAAGGATCAATCGATTATAGATTTGATGGCACAGAAGTTCGACTTTGTTGTCGATGCCATCGACACCATGGCGCCGAAGGTGTTTCTGCTTTATTATGCGGTGCAAAACCATCAAAACATAGTGAGCTGCATGGGTGCTGGAGGCAAGTTCGACCCCACAAAGATTGAGATTTGCGACATGTCGAAATCGTACAACTGCCGTTTGGCGTTTTATATCCGCAAACGCCTGCACCGACTGGGCATTCGCGAAGGCATCACGGTGGTTTTCTCGCCTGAAAAGGTGGCTGACGACGCCTTCATCGTGGAAGACGAGCAGCAACAAAACAAGATAGCTACGGTGGGAACGATTTCTTATATGCCGGCGGTGTTTGGCTGTTTCTGCGCCTCACACGTCATCAACCAGCTACTAGGAACACAAAATCGTGTTTCTTCTTGACTTCTTTCTCGATATGAGCGATGTAATGGGTACGTC